>Ga0306920_100000146_pt1 | contig 82740 bp, 74 predicted proteins | sample flu12Cox44000170_FD_204666 | JGI IMG/M metagenome (GOLD analysis project Ga0306920, IMG submission 204666) | Lab enrichment of tropical soil microbial communities from Luquillo Experimental Forest, Puerto Rico - flux4day.12C.oxic.44.000.170 (v2)... | ecosystem: Environmental > Terrestrial >...
AGCCCCGAGATGACTATCGCGCGATAGGTCCTCGCTATCGGCCGAGAGAACCTCAGGTCGGGAGAACGGCGTCGGGCATCAAGTGCAGGTGCTCCTCGGCCGCGCGCTGGGCAGTCGCGACGAACTGCCGCACCCGCCGGCGGGTATCCCGGCGACGCCAAGCCACACCGATCACCGATCGAGGTGCCCCTTTGATCGGAACCGCATGAACGAGCGGATTCGGCTGAAGCCGTACGACCGAGCCGGGAGTGCTGATCACCACGCCGCTCATCGCCACGGCGATCTGCACGTCTGCGATTGTCGATACAGGTCTCACCCTTCTGTTTACGAGGGAGCCGTCCCTGAGATCGTCAAGCTGCCAGAACGCCGACCAGCTATCGGGCGCCGCGAGTGGCAGCATCGGCAGATCAAGAACGTCCTCCGCGGGAACGTAGGCCGCGTCTGCCAGCCGGTGGGATGCGCCGACCAGCAAAACCCGAGGCTCCTCAGCGATGGGCACCACCGTCAGGTCATGGTTCGCGAGGGGAGCGCAGGTCAACGGCCCGCGTACGATCGTCACGTCCACCACCTCGTCGAGCAGCGGCGTGACCTGGTCAGCGAAAGACACGTCTGTAAGCTCCAGCCTCAGATCCGGGCGCTCGTCGCTAAACGCAGCGAGGATCGGCGGAAGCAATTCCCCGGCGCTGACGATCCCCGTCACGAGGCCAATCCGCATGACGGCGTCCTCCAGACCGATTCGCTGAACTGCCTCCCGGGCGCGTGCGAAGCCTGCGATCAGCTCGTGCGCCTGAGAAACGAGCTCTTCCCCGGCAGGCGTCATCTCGACTCCCCGCGTGGTCCGCCGCATCAGCATCACGCCCAGCTCGCTCTCAAGGTCGCGCAGCGCGGCTGAGACTGACGGCTGGGCGATGTACAGCCTCCGAGCTGCAGCCCTAACCGCGCCGGTCTCGGACACCGCTACCAGGTATTGGAGTTGACGAAGATCCATCCGCTGACAGCCGCCCTCGCCGGACGCTGAGCCGATTGTATGAGCGCGCCCGAGCTTAAGCCAAAGATCCCGACGCCGTCGACTTCGGCGCCTGATCGCCGTGCAGTAGGCCGACGGCGCCAGGGCGCAGCCACCCGGCGCGCACTTGCTGAGGAGCCGCCACCACTAGTCGTCTGCGCTACGGGAGCCCGCGGCACCCACCATGTCGGATCCTGCAGGTGCTTGCCGCGGGCGATCCGAGACTCGACCAACTTGGAGTGGCCGCGCGGAAGCGACGTTCAGATGGCAGCGGGGTGGCTGTCGACAGATACGAGGAATTGCTCGAGACTGGCCGTGAATACGTCGTTATCGTCGCCGGCAACCATGTGGCCAGCGGCATCGACGTCGACCGTGGCAGCATGGGGGATGAGGCGCTTCATCTCAGCCATTCCAGCGTCGCTGACGACGTCTGAGTGGCGGCCGCGCACGATTAGGGTGGGAACGTCGATCCGCGCGGCAGCCTTGGCCCGGCGGTCAGGGTCGGCGTCGCGCACGGGCTCCTTGTCGATCTGCATGAAGGTTGGATCCCAGTGCCAGTACCAGCGGCCGTCGTCATGCAGCCGGACGTTCTTGCGTAGTCCATCCAGGTTGCTGGGTCGTTTGCGGGCCGGGTTGTACGCGGCGATCGCTTCAGCTACGTCCTCGAGGCTGGCGAAGCCATCGTGATGGGCGTGCATGAAGCTGGCTATCCGCGCCACGCCGGCCGCCTCGGGGCGGACGACGATGTCGACGAGGACGAGCCCGCGGGCCAGGCCCGGATACTCCCCCGCGGCGACCAGTGAGGTGATCCCGCCGAGGGAAGCGCCGACGAGCACCGGCGGCCCATCGAGCATGTCGACGAGGGCGACGAGGTCGGAGACGAAGGCGTCCAGGGTGTAGTCCTTGCCTGGGTCCCAGTCGCTGTCGCCGTGGCCGCGGGCGTCGAGGACAAGTGCTGTCCGCCCGTCCCGGGCCAACCGGAGGGCCGTGCTCTTCCACGAGTGACGGGTCTGGCCACCGCCGTGCAGAAGGACGACGATGTCCTCGCCGGGGTGGCCGCGCCAGCGCTCGCCGGTCAGGCGGATTCCGTCGTTGTGCCAGTGAAAGACCTCGGGCGCCGATGTCATCGGCTACACCGTAGCCGGGCGCGCTATCTCGTGGCGATTGTGCGTTGTTGGCATCGCACTCGCCTGCTGCGACCTCCGGATCGCGCCTTCCGGGATCGCGCCCACGTACGCAAACGGGTCCCGCGGACACCGCCGCCCAACCGCCGAGACGGCGACTCCGTCGCGAGCCCCCGCACGAAGTTCCGAGGACCGATGTTCCGCGAACGCGGCGCGTCTACGTGGCGGCAAGGGCGGGCGCGAAGTGCGCGGCGGGCTGACACTCGCTTGTCACGCCAGCCGCACCGCATCACCGGCCAGCGAGCTACGCGCGATCGAGACCATCCATCACGCCGCGGGTGACGAGAGAGGGAACCCCTAACGCTGAAGGGAATCGCCGCGCAGACCCGTCACGGCTTCGCCCACTCCCCGGACGCGCTCATCCGATGATCTATCTCAGCTGCGCAGGCATCACCATTGCCCCTCACGCACCGATGAGTCACCCCCAACGGGCCAGCGCAGCCAAAAAACGGACGTCATGATCGCCGCAATCGACATCTTCTGGCGCAAGCGCTAGTCGCGCCCATGAATACTCAGCTTCCGGCAAATGACAGCATCCCGCGGCGACGCGAAGGCTTGTTCTCTGCCCGGATCACGCTCATCAACGCGGAGATGAGCGCGAGGTGCGTAAACGCTTGGGGATAGTTACCAAGGTGGCGTCCGTTGCTCGGATCGAGCTCCTCGGCATAGAGCCCGAGTGGGCTGGCGTGCCCGATCAAGCGCTCGCACAACTCCCGGGCCGACTTCAGTTCGCCGATCTCGACGAGGGCGGAGACGAGCAGGAACGAGCAGATCACAAATGTTCCCTCCTGCCCGCGAAGGCCATCATCCGTGTCCTTGACGCTGTAGCGCAGAACCAATCCTCCCTCAGTCAGCTCGCGTGCGATCGCAAGCACGGTGTTTCGGATCCGCTCGTCGCTTCCGGGCAGGAATCCAAGCAAGGGCATCGACAGAAGTGACGAGTCCAGCGCCATGGTGTCGTAGTGCTGCGTAAACACTCCTCGCTGGTCGATCGCACGCTCGCAGATTTCGGAGTGGATCTCGTCTGCCACCGATTGCCATCGGGCCGCGAACTCGTGCTCTTCGCGCAAGCGCGCGAGGCGGGCGCCTCGGTCGCAGGCGACCCAGCACATGACCTTGGAGGAAGTGAAGTGCCTCGGCTCACCTCGCACCTCCCACACGCCGTGGTCGGGCTCGCGCCAGTGGTGGATTGTCGACTCTACCTGTCCGCGGACGATCCCCCACGTGCGCTCGTCGAGCGCATCGCGGGACTCGTAGTGCAGATGGATCGAGCTCAGCAAGGCGCCCCAGACGTCATGCTGCCGCTGCTCGGACGCGGCGTTGCCGATCCGCACTGGACGAGACCCCGCGTATCCCGAGAGGTGGTGAAGCTCCTGCTCGGGAATCTCGCGCTCACCGTCGAGCGCGTACATAATCTGGAGCTCGTCGTCACGTTCCGCGAGGTCTGCCATGAAGTAGAAGAAGTCGTTGGCCTCCCAGTCATACCCAAGCGAGTAGAGGGCCCAGAGCATGAGCGTTGAGTCGCGGATCCAGGTGTAGCGGTAATCCCAGTTTCGCTCTCCTCCGATCTCCTCGGGGAGCGACGTGGTGGCGGCAGCCAGGAGCGCGCCGGTCGGTGCATAAGTGAGACTCTTGAGCGTGAGAGCGCTACGTTGAAGATGGCTGCGCCACGGATGATCGGGAAACCGTCCGCGGTCGAGCCAGTGACGCCAATGGTTCGCCGTCCAGCGAAGGCGTGAGCGAGCCTCGTCGATGGTCTGGGGCGGCTCGTGGCTGCCCCATGACAGAGCGCAGAAGACCTCTTCTCCCTCTTTCATGAGATGGCGCGCTATCGCTCTGCCTCCCTCGAACCCCAAGCGAAGGTCGGTCGTCAACCGCAGCTGAGTCTTGCCGTCGCCGACATCCGCGATCCCGTGGTAATAGTCCGACCCAGCAAAAGACCACCTGGCCGGCGTCCGGCCATAGTCGAACATCGGCTGGCACTCAAGCGCCACCTGAACCTCTCCGCTGACGCAATGGATGATCCGCAGCAGGACGTGCTCGGCGTCATAGTCGGCAGCGGCGCGGCGATGGGTGTGCGAACGCTCCTGATCGTGCCTCCACGGACCCAGTAGAAGGGCGTCCTGGACCACCAGCCAGCCTCCAGGCGCGTCCCAAGTTGTCTCGAGGACCATCGTGCCCGGGAGGTACGCGCGCGAGGCGGGAACGCGGACGCCGGCTGGGCCCAGGCGGAAATGGCCTGCGTCACGGTCGAGCGTCGCCCCGAACACGCTCGGGCTGTCCATGCGCGGGACGCACATCCACTCGACGCTGCCCGTCGATGCGATCAGCGCGGTCACTTCGCAATCCGACAAGAATCCGTAATCGGCGATCGGGGGAAACGCGCCCAGGTCGCCGCTCGCCGGCGATACGGACTCCAGCCGGGGGTCGACTGCGGATTGTGCTGCGGCGGGCTCCAAACCGATCGCTCTCCTCGATTGAGCTGATCGACGCGGCGATCGTAACGCGATCTGCGCATTTGGACATCAAAATGATGGGCAGGGCTCCTGAGTCGCCCAGATCATTCAGCGCCTGAACCGGCCCACCCACGCGGCCGCCTGCATCGCGGCGCGCGGCTGAACTCCTTCGACTCCCCGTGCCTCGGGTTCAGCACCGGAACCGACGACTAGCGGTCGGCACCGACAGCGCGCCATTCTCGACAAGGGCTAAGCGAGCTGGACCGGCTCCTGCTGGTGGTTGGTGACGGTAGCCGCGAGAGCGACCGAGGCAAGTCGGGCGTCGAGGCTCGCCGCCCTGCTCGGAACCGCGAGCGTGCGGCCCATCTCGTCCACGACGATGCCGGCGACGACGCAGTCCGGGCGCAGCATGTGGGCCTTGTACAGCGCGTTGGCGGCGATGATGTCGGGCGAGACGATCCCATCGCAGACGCCACCGCCGGCGAGACCCTTCGCGCCTGCGGCGGTCGCGTCGACGGCGATGTCGAAAGAAGTGGGACCGACGAGCGTCGCGGGAAGGGTCGCTAGCTCGTCCGCGCGCTGCTCAAGCGTCTCGTCGAAGAGCGGGAATAGCGGGTCAGGGTCTTCGCGATACGAGAGCAGCGCAATTCTCGGGTCGGGATTGCCGAGCGCGCGAGCGACGATCGCCATCCGCTCAACGATACGCACGATGTCGGCTGTGGTCGGCTGGCGATTGAGGCCGGAGTCGGAGAGCAGGAACCGGCTGCCCCGCCCTTCGTCGAGGATGAGCGCCACGTGGGTAAACCAGCCTCCGGCGCGCGCCTCGAGCATTGCGCGCATTAGGACCTTGGTCGATACGTCGAGCTTCAGCAGGACGTCGACCGAGTCGCTCTGCCATGCGGCGACTGCCGCGGCCGAGGCCTCGATGTCGTCACTCGCATCGCTCGCGACGCGGACGGCGTCCGGCAGGTCGCCTCGCATCACGTCCGAGAGACCGAACACCTCGACTGTCGCCCTGGGAAGCGACACGATGGCGTCGGCGACCTCGGCGGCGCGACTGCTCTTGCAGCCGACGAGGCCGATCCTGAGATGACGAGCGCGGAGCGACTCGAGGAGCGGCGCTAGCTGTGAGCTCATTTGACCCTTTCTTGTGCGCGGCCGATCGACGCGGTGCGAGAGCTCCGGAAGCGCGCTCGCTCCTTGCGACGACGACTCTTGATCGACAAAGCGGTGGTTGGCACGATCGCCACTGCGGGCCTCGGAACGCGGACCGCTGGCCGGCCGGCTGCGGTCCACGCTACGATACCCGCCAAACGGTAGTTAGAATAACACCGTCGCCCAATGGCCGCCCGAGACGTATCGTGGTTCGATGACCCTGTTCAGGGCCAACCGCGTTTCCTACGACAAGCGGGCTGCCGTCCCAATCCGAAAGTAGAGAGAGGACAGCCATGCCCGCGAACCGAATCGGACAGGTAGCGTCATGAAGGACAAGGTGCGCTTTGGACTGTGGGCGGCGTTCTGGGGCGACACGTCGCGTGCGGCTCGCCAGCTCCTCGACGACGGCGATGGTGTCGACTACCTCGTTTCGGATTACCTGGCCGAGATCACGATGGCGCTTCTGGCGCGTGCGCGGGCCAAGGATCCGGAGACCGGATACGTCCCGGACGTCGTCGGGTCGTTGAAGCCGATCCTGGCCGACCTGGCGCAGAGCGGCACGAAGGTCGTGACGAATGGTGGAGCACTGAACCCGCGCGACTGCGCGCGCGTGCTCCAGGAGGCCGCCGACGAGGCAGGCCTGCCGCTGAAAGTCGCCGCCATCGAAGGTGACGACCTCACGCCGCGCCTTGACGAGATACTCGCGACCAAACCGAGGGAGATGGCCACCGGCGAGGAAATCCCGCCGGGGCTGGCCTCGGTCAACGCCTACCTTGGGGCTCGCCCGATCGCCCGCGCGCTGGACATGGGCGCTGACATCGTCATCACCGGTCGCTGTGCGGACTCGTCCCTGGTGGTCGGGCCGCTCATGCACGAGTTCGGTTGGGGCGACACCGACTACGACCGGCTCGCGGCTGGCACCCTGGCCGGGCACATCATCGAATGCGGGCCACAGAGCACTGGCGGGGTGTTCACCGACTGGCACACCGTCCCAGGTTGGGACGACATGGGATACCCGATCGCCGAGGTATCGTCGGACGGCACGACCGTCATCACCAAGCCCGCCGGGACTGGCGGCCTCGTGTCGGTGGGCACGGTGGGCGAGCAGATCCTCTTCGAGATCGGCGATCCGGCCGCGTTCATCACTCCCGACGTAGTCTGCGACTGGCGCAACGTCAACCTCGAGCAGGTCGGACCCGATCGGATCCAAGTCTCGGGTGCCAGGGGCAATCCTGCCACGACGAGCTACAAGGTACTAGCCACCTTCCATGACGGCTTCCGGGTGCTGGCTACGGCGCTGTTCGCCGGCATCGATGCTGCCGGGCGAGCCCGCCGGGCTGGCGAGGCGCTCGTGGCCCGGACGGAGCGCCTGATCGCCGACGAGGGCTTTGGGCCGCTGACCGAGTCGTCGGTCGAAGTGGTGGGTGCCGGCGACATCCTCGGCGGGGCAAGTCGCCCCGACACCGCGACCGAAGTCGTGCTGAAGGTCGGGGTCCGGCACCCGGACCGAGCGGCCCTTGAGATCTTCGCCGCCGAGTTCGTGCCGTTCGGCATCGTGGCTCAGGGCATGGCGGGGGTGTTCGCAGGCCGTCCGCGGGTGGCCCCCGTTTACCGGGTGTTCCAGTGGTTGCTGGATAAGCGCAAGGTTTCGGCTTCGGTGCACCTCGCGGGCACGGACACTCCGGTGGAGGTGTCGTCGGGCAGCTCCGACGCGCAGGTCGCCACCCCACCGCTCGGTGAGGACGTCGCGACGATCCGGGCGGGCCGAACCGTGCCCCTGCGCGCGCTGGCGTACGCCCGCAGCGGGGACAAGGGAGACGGTGCCAACATCGGCCTGATGGCCCGGCACCCGGACTTTCTGCCGATCATCCGCGAGCAGGTCACCGCAAAGCGCGTGCGGTCGATCTTCTCCCACTACAGCCCGGGGGAGATCCGCCGCTGGGAGCTTCCCGGGCTCAACGCGATGAACATCGTGATCGACGGCGTGCTCGGCGGTCAGGGCGGCACGTCGACCTTGCGTTACGACCCTCAAGGCAAGTCCTACGGGGCGATGCTGTTGACGCTTCCGGTTGTCGTCCCGGCCGGTTGGGACCACGAGGGACGGCTGGCCGGCACCGAGGCGTGAGGTTCTGGACTGTGTTGAGCTTGGCACCGGGGGCACCGACCCTCTCAGGGGGACGAACGTGCCGGGCCCGGCGGGTGCGTGAGAGTGGCGCTTCAGCACCCGCGCGGCGAGCACCCAGCGATCAGCGGCGCACTGTGCCGGCTTCCAACAGACCGGGCACCGACGGCACATGACCGGAACCGCCAGCGGGGACGGACCGGAGCCAGGGGATCGGCGTCAGCACGTCGACCAGCTTCAGCATCTCGATCGGAGGCTGTTTGGCTTCACGCGAGGAACGGCGTGGCAAGCCCACGACCGGCTGGCGGCCATCGTGGTCGGCGCGTTAGGGTGGAGCGCCGTCCAGCCGCAGTCCCCTGAGGGGCGGCCCGCTCCAAATTGGCAGCACAGACTCGATGTAGTGGCCCGGCATCCGTCGGGTGCGCAGCGACGACTCATCGTCCAGTGCAAAGAATGGGGCGAGACCGTCGTGCAGCACGATGTGGAGGCCCTAGCCGGGGTACGAAAGGACATCGGCTCAGTTCATCTCGCCATCGCCAGCACGAGCGGCTTCACGAGCGCCGCGCGACACGCCGCCGTGGCTGAAGACGTTGCAATGGTCGCAGTCCGGCCATGCACCGACACGAGCGAGCGGGCGACGTTCGTGCGGGTGATAGATGTGACGATGAATGTCCTCGCACCGCCCGTCGTGACGAACCTTCGTGTCGGGCTAGGTGCCACAGACGGACATCTTCCAGGCGGCTCATTTGAGGCGAGCACGTTCCAAGTGCTCGAGCGTCATGACGGAACGCCGGCCGAATCGCTTGCGGAACTCATGGGACGGAAGCGTGCAATTGAGGCCGGTGAATTCGATCACAGGCTCGAGCTCCCCGAGGCACGATGGCTCCGGGTGCCTGGCGGTCGGGTACAGATCCACGCGGTCGATTGGCACGAAAAGGTCGAGCAGGACTCCCATAGCCGTGAGGTCGAAGCCAAGGGCGAGCCCAAGGTCGTTGTCCAGGAGCTAGACACGGCTCGCCGTCTGGTTGTCGATCAGCACCTGTACGCGTGGGTTGTGGACGCCGAGGACAACATCGTCTGGAGCGGCCGGCTGGACCGACCGGCATCGGGAGCTGCGGGCTCTCCGGACCGCGGTGCTTAGGTCGAAAGCTTGCAGGCGTAGCGACGCGCACCCGCTGCCCGCCACGACCGTGGGCGACGGCGTCGGCGCGCGTCTGCTGTCCGCGGGATCTCGGTAAGGCTCAGGAACGTTGCAGTCGACGATCGCGGCCTCGCGCGAACGCTTTGACTTGCTTGCAGCAAGCAAGTATCATCAGCGCAATGCCCGCCGCTACTGGTGCGTTGACACGGATGACCCAGCCGGAGCGCGCGGCGTTGTCGGACGCGCGGATGGCCGATGCGGCCGTTGCTCTGATCTGCGAGCGGGGGGCGAGCGCCACGACGCTGAAGGACGTCGGGCTCCGAGCCGGCTACAGCCGGGGCCTCGCGTCCAACAGGTTCGGGTCAAAGGCTGGCCTGTGGTCGTTCCTGATCAGGCGGATCGGCGAGGAATGGCTCGCGGAGCTGCAGCAGTCCGTCGCGGACAGGACCTCGGGTGTGGACACGATCCACGCCGCGGTTGACGCCCACTGCCGGTTCCTGCTCGACTCCTCGGAGCGGATCCGCGCCTTCTACACGCTTTGGTTTGAATCGGTCGGACCCGATCCGGATCTCCGCGACGTGATCACCGGAGCCCACCAGCGGCGCCAGCGCGACGTCGAGGAGTGGATCCGGGCCGGGGTCGAGGCCGGCACCGTCCGGCCTGAGGTAGACGTTCGAACGGTGGCAGAGCAGTTTTGCGCGGCCGTCATTGGGATCGTCTACACCTGGCTGGTAGCTCCGCTCGCGCATGCCGAGGTCCGGCACCTGCACGCCGGCCTCAAACAGCAGATGACCGAGGCGCTCAGCCTGCGACCTGTGAGCGGCGCGCTCGCGAAGCATCCGAATCGAAAGGCAGGACGATGATCACTGAGTCAGAGCTCGACGCCGGCCCGACTGGCGAGTCGGCACTCGAGTCGCCGCTTCGGTTCGTGACGGTCGCTTCGCTGTTCGACGGCCACGACGCGGCGATCAACGTGATGCGCCGGCTGATCCAGGACAGCGGCGCCGAGGTCGTACATCTCGGCCACAACCGGAGCGTCGCGGACGTCGTGCGCGCAGCGATTCAAGAGGATGTCGACGCGATCGCGATCAGCTCCTATCAGGGCGGTCACGTCGAGTACTTCAAGTACGCGGTCGACATGCTGCGCGAGCGGGGGGCCGGGCACATCTCCGTGTTCGGCGGCGGCGGAGGCACGATCACTCCTGCCGAGATCGACGAGCTGCAGGCTTACGGCGTCGAGCGGGTGTATCACCCCAACGACGGGATGGCGCTCGGCCTGACCGGGATGATCGAGGACCTGATCCGGCGCGCGGTCGAGGCGAGGGTCGGGACGCCGGTCCTGCCGGCCGGGGGTCAGCCGCTTGATGACCTCGCGATCGCGCGCATGCTGTCCGCCCTGGAAGACCGCACGATCGATGCCGACGAGCTGACGCGCCTACGCCTCCAATGGGCTGCCGGCGGCGCGCACACACCGGTGGTAGGGGTGACCGGAACTGGCGGCGCGGGCAAGAGCACGGTCACAGACGAGCTGCTCAGCCGGTTCATGCAGCATTTCCCGGGGCTTCGGGTTGCGGTGCTCGCGGTCGACCCGACCCGGCGGCGGACAGGCGGCGCGCTGCTGGGTGACCGGATCCGGATGAACAGCCTGCGGAACGAGCGGATCTTCATGCGCTCGATGGCGACGCGCCGACGTAACTCGTCGACGAGCGCGATGCTGTCCGATGCGCTCGCGTTCCTGCGCGCGTCTGGGTTCGATCTAGTGATCGTGGAGACGGCGGGCATCGGCCAGAGCGATTCGGAGATCGTGGATCTCGTCGACTTGCCGCTGTACGTGATGACGAGTGAGTTCGGGGCGGCCAGTCAGCTCGAAAAGATCGACATGCTCGATCTGGCCGAGATCGTCGCGATCAACAAGTTCGACAAGCGTGGTGCGCTCGACGCTCTGCGCGACGTGCGCAAACAGTGGCGTCGCAACCGGGTCGCTTTCGAAGTCGCCGACGGCGAGGTCCCCGTGTATCCGACGATCGCCAGCCAGTTCAATGACCCGGGGCTGTCGTGGATGTTCGTGAACCTGTGCAGGCGGATCGGGGCGCTGCCGGGTGGCGACCCCGAGCGTTGGAACCCGGGGTTGGAGCTGGACTCGCACGAGCCGTTGGGGAACGTGCTGATCCCCGGCGGCCGGGTGCGCTACCTGGCGGAGATCGCCGAGCAGGGCCGTCACATCGGCGACGAGGTCGAGCGGAAGGCCGAGCTGGCAGCGGTCGCCCAGCACTGCTACGAGGCGCTGCGCGCGCTCGGGGACAGACAGCTCCCGTCGGAGCTCGAGGCGTACCCGCGGCCCGAAAGCGAGGCGGACGGCTCGCCGGCAGGCGGCTTGGAAGCAGGGGCTCTGGTGAGCCTGCGGGCCCGGTACAACAAGGCGCTCGAGGATCTCGGTGCGGAGGCGTTAGACCTGCTCCGCGGCTGGGACCGGCAGATCGCCGGCATTACCTCTGAGAACTACAGCTACAAGGTTCGAGACCGCGAGATCACCGGCGAGAATTACCGCCGGTCGCTCAGCCAGCAGCTGATCCCGAAGATCGCATCGCCGCGCTTCGACGGGTGGGGCGATCGGCTGCGGTTCCTGCTCAAGGAGAATCTGCCGGGTTCCTACCCTTACACCGGCGGTGTGTTCCCGTATCGACGCGCGGGCGAGGACCCGACCCGCATGTTCGCTGGGGAGGGCACCCCGGAGCGCACCAACCGCCGCTTTCACTATCTCAGTCAGGGGCAGCCCGCGGCCCGGCTCTCGACCGCGTTCGACTCGGTTACGCTGTACGGCGAGGACCCGGCCGAGCGGCCGGACATCTACGGCAAGGTCGGAAACTCAGGCGTCTCGATCGCCACGCTCGACGACGCTAAGAAGCTCTACTCGGGGTTCGATCTGTGCGCCCCGTCGACGTCGGTGTCGATGACGATCAACGGTCCCGCGCCGATCATCCTGGCTTTCTTCTTGAACGCCGCGATCGACCAGCAGGTTGAGAAGCACCTGCGCGAGACCGGCGATTGGGAGGACGCGCAGCGCAAACTTGACGCGTATTTCGCCGAACACGGTGGCCGTCCCGAGTATGCCGGCGAGGTGCCGGACGGCAACGCCGGACTCGGCCTCGGGCTGCTCGGCGCGTCGGGCGACATGGTGCTCGATTGGGAGACCTACGAGCGGATCAAGGCTGACACGCTCAGGACGGTTCGGGGGACGGTGCAGGCCGACATCCTCAAGGAGGACCAGGCTCAGAACACCTGCATCTTCTCGACGGAGTTCGCGCTGAAGATGATGGGCGACGTCCAGGAGTACTTCGTCGCAAACGAGGTGCGCAACTTCTACAGCGTGTCGATCAGCGGGTACCACATCGCCGAGGCCGGCGCCAACCCGATCTCGCAGCTCGCGTTCACGCTCGCGAACGGCTTCACGATCGTCGAGTACTACCTCGCACGGGGGATGGACATCGACGCGTTCGCCCCGAACCTGAGTTTCTTCTTCTCGAATGGGATGGATCCCGAGTACGCGGTGATCGGGCGGGTGGCCCGGCGAATCTGGGCGCGAGCGATGCGCGAGCGCTACGGCGCATCGCCGCGCAGCCAGATGCTCAAGTACCACATCCAGACGTCCGGTCGCTCGTTGCACGCGCAGGAGATCAGCTTCAACGACATCCGCACCACACTGCAGGCGCTGTACGCGATCCTCGACAACTGCAACAGCCTGCACACCAACGCGTACGACGAGGCCATCACAACCCCGACCGAGGAGTCGGTGCGCCGGGCGGTCGCGATCCAGTTGGTCATCAACCGCGAGCTCGGCTTGAATTTCACCGAAAACCCATGGCAGGGCTCGTTCATCGCGAACGAGCTGACCGATCTGGTCGAGGCGGCCGTGTACGAGGAGTTCGACCGCATATCCGAACGAGGTGGGGTGCTCGGTGCGATGGACACCATGTACCAGCGCGGCAAGATCCAGGAAGAGAGCCTGTACTACGAGCGGCTGAAGCACACCGGCGAGCTGCCGCTGATCGGGGTGAACACGTTCCTGCCCCCGAACGGCCACGGCGAGCAGATCGACAAGCTCGAGCTGATGCGCTCGACCGAGGCGGAGAAGCGACGTCAGATAGCCAACGTCCGCGCCTTCCAAGCACGCGCCGACGAGCGGCGACCGGCCGCGCTCACCGGACTCCAGGAGGTCGCCCAAGCGCGCGAGAACGTATTCGAGGCCTTAATGGACGCCGTCAAGGTCGCTTCTCTGGGCCAGATCTCGGCCGCCCTTTACGACGTCGGCGGCGAGTACCGGCGCAACATGTAGCGTGCGGGACGATGTCTGGCCCGCCGCAATCGTCCCTGCGAGACGCCGTCGGCACCCTGCATGAGCCCGCCAGCGACGAGGCACGGATCGTGTGCCTGGTGCCCAGCGTCACCGAGCTGATCTGCGATCTTGGGCTCGCCGGGCAGCTTGTCGGGCGAACCGGTTTCTGTATCCACCCGTGGGACACGGTCCGCAAGATCCCCAAGCTCGGTGGCACCAAGGACGTCAAGCTCGATCGGATCCGTCAGCTCGCCCCGACTCATGCGATCGTCAACATCGACGAGAACCGCCGCGAGGTCGCCGAGGCGCTGGCCGAGTTCGTGCCCCACATCGTCGTGACGCATCCGCTCTCGCCGCTCGACAACCTCGACCTATATCGGCTGCTCGGTACGATCTTCGGCCGCCGAGCACAGGCCGAGCTGCTGTGCGAGCAGCTCGAGCAAGCGCTCGGCGAGCTGCGGGTGCGACGATACGAGCCGCAGAATGTCCTGTACCTGGTCTGGCGTCACCCGTGGATGGCGGTCGCCCCCGACACGTACATCTCACGGATGCTCGCTCTGGTCGGCTGGCGCACGCAGCCGCCCGATTCAGATGACCGGTATCCGACGGTCGAACTCTCCGAATACGCGGGTTCGGTCGAACGTGTGTTGCTGAGCAGCGAGCCATATCACTTCAGGGAGCGGCATCTCGCCGAGGTTGCGGCCGCCGCTCCCGACGCCCACGTGTCGCTCATCGACGGGGAGATGACCTCCTGGTACGGGAGTCGTGCGATCCAAGGTCTCCGTTACCTGGCCGACTACGCGTCCTCGCAACCGATCAGGTGAGCGCCCACAGGTCCTACATTGAGAGGGACACGGAACGGATCAAGTCGCCGTGCATCGGGATCTGTGAACTCGATGATGCCAGCCGCTGTCGCGGATGCCAGCGAACGCTCGAAGAGATCGCGGGATGGATCAACTACTCGGACGCGGAGCGCAAGGCAATTCTCGCCGACCTCGATCTCAGAACGGTGTCCATGGCCCCGACTCGACGCGAGGGACGAGCGGAGCCGTGACGACGATCCTGCACCTAACCGATCTCCATCTGCCGGCGACCCTTGGGGATCGGGTCGGTGGGTTTGACACCTACGCGTGTCTCGATCGGGTGCTGGAGGCCTGTGCGTCACGGTCTCCGGAGCTCGACCTGGTCGTTCTGACGGGCGACCAGACGGAGGACGCCGGGGCAGCGGTCCACCAACGGCTTCGCAACCAGCTCGCGCGGTACGCCGGACGTTTCCTAGCCGTACCCGGCAATCACGATCTGGCGGCGGCCACCGAGGCCGTGTGGGGCGGGGAGGCCTCCGTAGAGGTCGCCCAGTGGCGCCTGATCGGCGTCGACACGACCGTGTCGGGAGCGCCCCACGGGGACATCGACGTTGAGCATTTGTGCGCGAGGCTTGATCGGCTGGACGAACGCTGGACCATGCTCGCGATGCATCATCCGCCGCTGTCTCCGGCCCGCCATCCGGACTTTCTGCTGCGCCGGGCCGAGCAGCTGTTGCGCGCGCTCCGCGACCGCCCTCATATCCGGGCCGTCCTCACGGGCCACGTGCACACACCGTTCGAAGCCACGGTCGGCCGATGCGCAGTGCTGGGCGGTCCGTCCACCGCGATCCCCGTCGCGCACGCGGGCGAATCGTTCGTCGTCGGGGCTGACGTCCCGATCGGGGCGCGGATCGTGAAATTGGAAAACGACGGATCGCTGATGAGCCAGCTCATCGTCCCACCAGCTCCCCGCTGAATCTTGCCGACAAGCGCGTCCGATCCCCGAGCGGCCGTGCCCTGTGAGGGTTAGAGCAATTCGAATATGCGGTACGCCGGACCGATCGGGCGGCGATGCCCGATCCCAACAGCGACCACGTCGTTGAGCCACAACAGCCGAGGGGCTGCGGTCTCGAACTGCACCGCGATTCTGAAGTAAAGCTCGTGTTCGCCCAGGGTCTCGCCCAGGGCCAGCCGCTCAGGGGCGTTCGGGGGCTGGCGGAGCCGGCCGGTGTAGCTCATGTAGACCGCCTCGGCTCGGTCGCTCTCGAGAATCGCTCGCACGTCGAGATGCGTTACTCCGTCGGCGCGGGTGAGCACCCAATCGCCACCGCCTGGGAGCACCTTCCCGCGCAGACGCTCCCCCTCGAACGAACCCGCAGTAATGATGCCCGTACGTCGAAAATAACCAGCCGGGACGGTCCCGACGATCTGGGGCGTGGTCTCGAATTCGACGGTGAACAGGGGGCGGAACGACGGGTCCACGAGCTGGTGCCTCCGCCCGCCTCAAGCTCCGCCGACTGAGGTTCGGCCGACTAAGTTCGACACGTCGTCGCTCTCACGGTCGTGGGGGAGCGTAGGGAACGTTCGCGTTTGGTGACTGGTCACGACGCTTCGATGTCACGCCACGCCCTATCGGTTGACGGGCGCTCGTGCTCGCGTCGCTCGCTCTGCCCGACGATAACCTCACCGGCGTGCGCCCGCGATCCCCGGCGATCCGATGAGCCGCCTACCCAAGTTGCTAGAGCACCGCCGCGGAGACACGACCCCGCTCGAGATGTTCGACGAGGCGGTCGCGGTTCTCGGCGATGGCCCGCTCCTGATCGGACCGAGCGGGACACTCGGCGCCACCGACGTCGATCGGCTGGTGGCCTCCTTGGCGGAGGCGCTCGCCGGATTCGGCGTGCAGGCTGGCGACCGCGTCGCCCTCCATCTGCAGAACGACCCGCAGTTCGTCGTCGGGATGTTGGCCGCGTGGCGGCTCGGCGCGATCGCGGTGCCGTGTAGTCCGATGCTGCGCGGACGGGAGCTGGCGGTTCAGCTACGCGACGCCGGCCCGGTCGCGCTGATCGCATTGGATGAGCTGTACCGGGACGTGAGCGAGGCGGTGGGAGACTCTGTCGTGCGGGTGGTGATCACCACGGGCCGCGATGATCTGTACGACGGCGTCGAGATCGCGTCGACCACGGTGCCCAGCGCGGGTACTCACTCTTTCCGCGAGTTGGTGCGGACCGCGTGCGAACGGGCGCTGCGTCCGCCTCCGTTGCCCGACGATATCGCCGTCCTCACGTACACCTCGGGGACGACGGGCCCGGCCAAGGGTGCGATGAACACCCACGCCAACGTTGCCCAGGCTGCGCGCATATATCGCGACTGTCTCCAGGTCGGGCCCGACGACGTGATCCTCGGGATCGCCCCCCTCTACCACGTCACCGGTCTGACCGCCCACATCGGCCTGTCGCTCGCGACTCGCGCAGCGCTGATCCTGGCCCACCGGTTCGATGCCGCCGAGTGCTGCCGGTTGATCGAGCGACACCGCGCGACGGTCACGGTGGCGGCGATCACCGCGTACGTGGCGATCGCGAATCACGAAGCGGCTCGGGCGCACGACCTCTCCTCGCTCCGGCTCGCCTACAGCGGCGGAGCCCCGATCGCTCCGGCCACGGTCCGCGACATCCGGTCCCGAACCGGCCTGCGGATCCGGCCCGTGTACGGCCTGACCGAGACGACCGGCCCGACCCACCTGTGCCCGCCCGATCTCGACGCCCCGGTGCACGACCAGACCGGGGCGCTCGCAGTGGGCTTGGCGGCGCCCGAGACCGAGGCTCGAATCGTGGGCGAGCACGGACGCCCACTTCCGCCCGGAGAAGTCGGAGAGGTCGCCATTCGCGGACGGCAGGTCGTCAGCGTTACTGGATGCGCCCGGAGGAGACGGCGCACGCGTTGCCCGACGGTGAGCTACTCACCGGCGACGTTGGGCTCACCGACCGGCATGGATGGCTTTACCTCGTCGACCGCCGGAAGGATCTGATCATCGCGTCGGGGTTCAAGGTCTGGCCCCGCGAGGTGGAGGATGTGCTCTATGAGCACGATGCGGTCAGGGAGGCCGCCGTCATTGGCGTCCCGGATAGCTACCGTGGCGAGACGGTGTGGGCGTATGTCAGCCTCCAGGCCGGATCGGAGGCGTCCGAGGCGGAGCTCATCACCCATTGCCGCGATCGCTTGGCCTCGTACAAGTATCCGCGGGCAGTGCGCATTCTTCCCGAGCTTCCAAAGACGCACAGCGGCAAGATCCTGAGGCGTGATCTGCGCAAGCTGGCCGAAGCTGGTTGATCCGAGCCTGCGAGTTGCTAGCGCGGTCCCGTCTCAGAGCGGGAGGCCATCACAGGTCACATCGTGAGCGGCGCATTCGCGACATGGTTCGGTAGCTCACCACGTGCGACCGCAAGGACACTGGCGCAGGCCTCGGCTCCTAACCCTCGGAACGCGGCGTCCGTGTATCCGATCGCGTGGGGGCTAAGGATCACACCGTCGAGTGCCAGCAGTGGATGCTCCGGTTCCACGGGCTCATGCTCGAACACATCCAGGGCCGCGCCAGCTAGCTGCCCGTCCCGCAGCGCGTCCGCGAGCGCGTGGGTGTCGACGATTGGGCCGCGGGCCACGTTGATCAAGCAGGCTCCCGGACGCATCAGCGCGATCCGCTCGCGGTCGAGCAGGTGGTGCGTTTCGGGCGTGAGCGGGCAGGTCACGCAGACGAAGTCGGAGCGTCCTAGCAGCGACTCGAGATCGATCAACTCGACCCCGGGTGGGCAACTCGACGGATCGACGTACGGGTCGCAAGCGATTCGCCGCATCCCGAACGGCTCGGCCATTCGAACGATCCCACGGCCGACATGTCCGAGTCCGATGACGCCGAGCGTCCGGCCGGAGGTCCCGCGGCCAACCAGCGCGAAGCGATCGTCCCAACGGGCGTCGCGGACGATCCGATCCTTCTCGGTCAGCCGATGAGCGAGCGCCAGTACGAACGACATCGCTCCGGCCGGAATCACCTCGCGGACCGCAAACGGCGAGGTCGTGACGGCTACGCCGCGGTCGGCACAGGCCTGGAGGTCGATGGCCTCGAGACCCATGCCAAAGCGTGCGATGAGCGCGAGCCGATCGGCGCCCTCCAGGCTGTGGGCGGTGACGCCGCCCGGCTCCCATACCATCAGCGCGTCGTAGCCGGCGATCGTGTCCGGTGACAGGACCCGCTCTCGGCGCGGCAGGAACTCCCAAACGACGCGAGGCTCGGCTGCGAGCAGATCGAGTGACAGGTCGTGAACGAGCTCACCGTCGTCACCACGCAGGTCTCGGGACACTCCGACGCGGAACCGCTCGGTCACGGCTTACCCCCCAGCAGCTGACGGATCGGCTTCATCTGTTCGCTGAGAGCTCCAGCGAGCAGGTTGACATCCGCCGAGTACATGATCCCGCGGACCCCGGCTCGGACCTTTTGGCGCACGGCGTCGAAGTCCCAGGCTCCATCGATCACGCTGATGCCCCGGCGCTCGCAGGCGGCGACGAGGTCGGTGAAGAGCTCTTCCACCGCGCGCGCGGACTCGTCCGTCCCGACCCCATGTAGACGTGCCGCCAGGTCCAGCGGCCCGATCGCCACCGCGCGTAAGCCGTCGACATCGAGCAAGGCATCGAGGTCCTCGAATGCGCGCGGCTCCTCGAGCAGTGGTACGACGGCGAAGTTGGTGCGTGTCCTGTCGGCGTAATCGCGCCACGGCGTCACCCCATACCTGGCCGCGCGGACGGCTGGATAGCAGCCGCGATTGCCCACCGGCGGAAACTGCGCGTGCGAGAGAAGCCGCTCGAGCTCGTCCGCCGTGTTGACGTGCGGGACGATTACTCCCACCGCGCCAAGGTCCGCGGCGCGGGAAACCTGCGCGCCGTCGTGCGAGCTGAGTCGAACGAGGGGAGCGATATCGCTGGCGTGTGCGGCCCGGATGCACGCATCCAGCTCGCCGCCGTATGGCGACAGCGGCCCGTGTTCGCAGTCGATCGCGACCATGTCGGCACCGCTGTAGCCAATGAGTTCGACGATCACTGGACTGGCCGACGCGACCCAGTGGCCGACAACCACCTCACCTGCGTCCATCGATGCCCAGATGTTCTTCATCGCACCTGGACCCGTGGGCACCCGGCGTGTGCCTCCAGGACCCGAACGCCGGTTTCGCGGTCAGCGCGCATTTGGCCCCAGATGCGGGGGCGGCCAACAGCCTATGGATGCCACATAGCTGGTGTCCAGTTCCCGGATCGAGGTGCAGCCGAGCAGCGTCATCGTCAGCTCAAGCTCGTCGCGCAAGATGGCGATCGCCCGCCCGGCCCCGGCTTGGCCGGCCGCCGCAAGGCCATAAAGCATGGGCCGGCCGACCATGCACGCCCGCGCCCCCAGCGCGATCACCTTGGCGACGTCGGTGCCACGACGGATGCCGCCGTCAACCAGAACCTCGAGCTGGTCTCCGACGGCGTCGAGGACCTCCGGAAGGGCGCGGACGGCCGGAGGTGAGTGGTCGAGCTGGCGACCGCCGTGGTTGGAGACCACGATCCCATCGACACCGGCCTCCGCCGCCTTCTCGCCGTCCTGGGCGGTGAGAATGCCCTTCAGGACGATCGGTCCGGGCCACTGCTCGCGCAGCCAAGCGACATCGCGCCACGTCACGGCGGCATCGAACGCGATCCGCGCGTACTGGTTGAGGCTCAGCGAATCGCCGCGTTCGCGAGCACGCACATTTGCGAGCCCGATCTCGGGAGAGCGCATGAAGCGCAGCGACCAACGGGGATGGACGCAGCCGGACGCGAGCGCCCGCATCGTGATCCGCGGTGGCAGCGTGAATCCGTTGCGGACGTCGCGTTCGCGCGCTCCGACCCGCGGTGTGTCGACCGTGAACACCAGCGCGCGGAAGCCTTGTGTGGCTCGCGCCCGTGCGATCAACTCGCGTGTCAACCCGCGGTCGCGCCACATGTACATCTGGATCCACTTCGGTCCGGGAGCCCTGCGGGCCACCTCCTCGAGGCTCTGCGACGCCATCGACGAGACGACGTAGATCGTCCCCGCCTCGTGCAATGCCCGCGCGACGCCGACCTCGGCGTCGGGATGGAACAGCAAGCCGGCCCCGTGAGGGGCCCCGATCACCGGACACGCAACTGGCTCACCGAGGACGGTCGTCGTGAGTGAGACGTTGGAGACGTCGCGCAGAAACCGCGGCCTCAGCTCGAGCGCGTTGAACTCGTCGCGGTTGCGTGAGCTGGTCACTTCGTCGCCGGCGGCACCGTCGATGAAATCGAACACTGGTCCAGGAATGGCACGCCGAGCGGCGGCCCGCAGCTCGGCGATGTTCGCGCACCGGCGGGCGCGCCCGACGTCGCTAAAACGGCGCGCGACGGCGGCCGGTGCGTCGCGAGCGTCGTCCACGAGTTGCTTCCCCGCGATGCTCAGGAACGCGCCGGCGCGCGGGCTGCGGCGAAGACCAGTCACTGCGGGGATTCCACACCGACTGATCCGTGAGCACCACTCACGCAAGCGCTAGCTCGTGCTCTAGTAGCGTCACTGTGGGCGGCGGTTAGATGAACGCGCGAGACATGTTCGACCTGAGCGGAAAGGTGGCCCTTGTCACCGGCGGGTCGCGTGGCCTTGGTCTCTACATGGCCAAGGGGCTCGCCGAGCTGGGCGCCGCAGTGGCCCTCACCGCCCGGAGCGAGAGCGACCTGGCCGATGCAGCCGCTCTGCTCAGGGCGGCCGGTGCGCGTGTGCTGGCCGTCCCCCACGACCTGAGTGAGGTTCACGCAGCTGATCGACTCGTTGACCAGGTGGTGGCCGGGCTCGGGGACATCGACATTCTTGTCAACAATGCCGCCGTGGCGCTCCCGGCTCCGGCCGAGGACCACCCGCCGGAGTATTGGGACCGGGTGATGGACCTGAACATCAACTCGCTGTTCTTTCTCTCCAAGGAGGTGGTCAATCGTTGCATGATCCCGCGGCGCCGGGGCAAGATTCTCAACATCTCCTCGACGGGGGGCCTCGGAGGCAACGCGATCGACGCGCCGAGGATCATCTCCTACAACGCCAGCAAGGGCGCGGTGATCAGCATCACCCGAGCGCTGGCCACCGAGTGGGGCCGGTACAACATCAACGTCAACTGCATCGCGCCCGGCACCTTCCCGTCGGACATGACTGCGGCCACGCTCCCCGAGGCACACAGGCGACGGGTCCTTGCCAAGACGCCGCTGGGGCGCCTCGGCGGAGAGGACGACATCAAAGGGGTCGCGGCCTTCTTCGTCTCGGAGGCCTCCCGACACCTGAGCGGGCAGTTCGTCGTGCTCGACGGCGGTGCGTTCACCACGAACTATCAGACGACGGAGGCCTACGAGGAGTGATCGGCCCGTGGTCGGTGCCCGGCCGCGGCTTCGCCGAAGGCCCCCGCGTCGTGCCGCGCGGCGAAGCGACCCACGCTCGCTTTCGACTGAGTACCGGCTAGCGCAGCCAACAGACGCGCCGAGCGTCGAAGGTCGTCCTCGGTATGTGTGGCCATCGCGACCAGGCGCAGCCGCGAGGTGCCCTCGGGCACCGTAGGCGGCCGAATCGCCTGCGCGTACACGCCCTCGCTCAGGGCGGCCTCGGACATCGCCATCGCCGCGTGCGGGTCGCCGAGCACCAACGGGACGATCGGCATCTCCGAGAGTGCCACCGGGAATCCGCACAGTGACAACTCGTCTCGGAGCGCGCCTGCGTTCCGACGCAGCCGTTCGACCAGCTCGGGCTCGGTCCGCAGCACGTGAAGTGCGGCACTGGCCGCCTCGACGCTCGGCGGCGGGAGTCCGGTCGAGAAGATCAGTGTCCGCGTGCGGTTGACGATGAGCTCGGCGATGTCGCGCGTGCAGCAGACGAACGCGCCGTAGCTGCCGAGGGCCTTGCTGAGCGTGCCGACAAGAACATCGACTTCTCGCTCAAGCGACAGCGCCGAGACCAGCCCGCGCCCGCCGGGTCCCACAACTCCCGTCGCGTGAGCCTCGTCAACAACGACCCGTGCGCCGTATCGGCGCGCGAGATCGACGATTCCCTCGAGCGGAGCGAGGTCGCCGTCCATCGAGAACACCGCATCGGTCACGACCAGCGCCGGCCGGCCTCGGGCGCGCCGGAAGCCGGCTGCGAGCGCGTCGAGGTCGCAGTGTTCATAAACGATGGTCTCGGCCCGGGATTGGCGACAGCCGTCGACGATCGAGGCGTGGTTGAGGGCGTCGGACAGAATCACATCACCGCGACCAGCAAGCGTCGGGATCACGCCTGCATTGGCGAGGAAGCCCGAGCCGAACACCACGCAGGCCTCGTAGCCCTTGAACTCAGCGAGCTCCTGTTCAAGCCGGCGGTGCAGTGCGTTATTGCCCGATACCAGCCGCGAAGCTCCGACGCCCGCTCCCCACCGGTCGGCTGCCCGCGCCGCTGAAGCTCGCACCGCCGGGTGTTCGGCCAATCCGAGGTAGTCGTTGGAGCACAGGAGCAGGACCTCACGGCCCCCCAGCCCAACCCGCGGGCCAGGCGGGGTGTCGATCACCCGCATCTCACGGAACAGCCCCGCCGCGCGCAGGTCGTCGAGCGTGCCTCGAACATCAACCAGCGGGCGCGCGTCTCTCGGCTGCCGGGGGCCCGTGGGCATCTGGAGAGGCGGGTTCAACATGCCCGGTTCCGGCAGCTCGGCTGCGATCGCGTCCACAAGGTCGGTCAGCTCGCTCCTGGCGAGTGCCTCAAAGCGGCGAGCATCCAGGTGCGCTGCGCCCTCCGGAAGGCGGGCCGCCACGAGCGCGCCGGTGTACCGCGGCAGGTCCTCGAGGTTGCAGACCGCGGCCAAGTCGGGACGGACCGGCCAGGCACCGATCACGATCCCCAGGCAGCGGATGCCTCGAGATCGCAGCGCCTCGCAAGTGAGCGCGCTCGCATTAAGAGTTCCCAACCCCGGCCGGGCCACGACCACCGAGGGCGCATTCAGCAAAGCAGCGAGATCCGCCACGGTCCCACCGTCACGGCCCAGCTCCACGAGCAAGCCGCCCGCGCCCTCGACCAGCACGAGATCGCGGTCGCGAAGACGGGAGATCCGGTCCGCAAGTTCGCCCACGGTCGGAGTACTCGTCCCGGCGCGACGTGCAGCGGTTGCCGGGGCAAGCGGGTCGGGAAAGCGGATGAATTCGTGGAGGTCCTCGATTCCGGCGAGCCGCCTGACCTCGTCGAGATCCCCGGCCTCACCAGGCGCAAGGCCGGTCTGGGCGGGTTTGACCACCGCGACGCGAAGCCCCCTCCGACGCAACGAGACAGCAAGGCCGGCGGTCACGACGGTCTTACCGACGCCGGTGTCGGTGCCGGTTACGACAACGGCTCTCATCGCTTCCTATCGGATGGTCGCGGGCGGCGGTCAGAGCGGCATCCCGCCTCCGCCGCCGCGACGGCCGCTGAGCATATCCGTGCGACGTCTTCATCGTCGGTCACATACGGCGGCATCGTGTACACGAGATCGCGAAACGGCCGCAGCCACACGCCGCGGTCGACAGCGGCACGCGTCGCGCTGGCGACATCGACCGCGCGATCGAGTTGGATGACGCCGATAGCTCCGAGCACGCGCACGTCACGAACGCCGGGGATCTCGAGCGCCGATGCCAGACCGTCGGCGAGAATGCGCTCGATCCGCCCAACCTCGTTCTCCCAGCCGCCATGCGCCATGAGGTCGAGGCTTGCCAAGGCGACGGCACAGGCCAGCGGATTCGCCATGTACGTCGGACCGTGCATCAACGCGCCACCCTCCCCGCGTGAGATCGCATCTGCGACCCGGGCTGTGCAAAGCGTCGCCGCGAGCGACAGGTAACCGCCGGTGAGGGCCTTGCCGACCGTCATCACGTCTGGTCGCACGCCGGCGTGGTCAGCCGCAAACAGTGCGCCCGTCCTCCCGAAGCCGGTTGCAATCTCGTCGAGGACCAACAACAGCCCGTGTCGGTCGCAAAGCTCTCGGAGCAGCCGCACCACTTCCGGGCTGTAGAAGTGCATGCCACCCGCACCCTGGACTACAGGCTCGACGATCACCGCGGCCAGTTCATCCGCGTGCCGAGACACGAGGTCACTCAGATGCTCCGCATAACCCTGATCTAGGGGTGAGTCGAAACCAGGCGGCGGACGCTCGGCGAACACATGCTCGACGAGCGTGCCGCGAAACAGGCTGTGCATCCCACCCACCGGATCGCACACCGCCATCGCCGCGAACGTGTCGCCGTGGTAACCGCCGCGAACGGTGAGGAGCCGGCGCCGCTGCGAGTACCCCTGAGCGCGCCAATGCTGGAGGCACATCTTGATGGCGACCTCGACCGCCACCGACCCCGAATCCGCAAAGAACACGTGCTCGAGCCCCGCCGGGGTGATTTCAACAAGGCGCCCCGCCAGCCGCACGGCGGGCTCGTGGGTAAGCCCGCCGAACATCACATGCGCCATCGACCCAAGTTGCCGCCGTACGGCCTCGTCGAGGACCGGGTGCCGGTAGCCGTGCACGGCACACCACCACGAAGCCATCCCGTCGATCAGCTCCCGCCCATCGTCGAGCCGCAGCCGGACACCGCGCGCGCCCGTAATCGGCAGCGGTCGCTCCACGGCTGGCATCGGGCTATACGGATGCCAAACGTGGCGCTGGTCGAGATCGCGAAGCTCGTCGGTGGAAAGTGTCATCGCGCGTGGCATCGGTGCACTGAGTAAGCGAGCGCTTGACGATACCCAAACCAAGCGATTGGTAGAAGATGCTCGAGACCTGCCATCATCAGAGGAGCGATGGTCCAGCCACCTCAGTTTGGCGAACACCGGTCAGAGATGGCCGCCGACGGGGTGGGGCTGCGCAACCTCCGCGACGTGGGCGGCCCGGTGGCTGCGGGCGGTCGTCGCGTCGTACACGGTCGCCTGTACCGCAGCGATGCTCCGCTGCCTGGCGACCCCGCTCCGGATCTGCGCCCATGGCCGCCCCGGACGGTGGTGGACCTCCGCTCACCTGGAGAGGCGCTCGCGAGCTCGCACCCGTTGGAGTCGTCGCAAACCCGGATCGTTAACATTCCCCTGCTCCGGGGGCTCGCCCCGGGAGGCGACCCCGGTCTGAGACACCCCGAGTCGCGGCTGCCAATCGCCGACATCTACGGCCGGCTGCTCTATACGTCCGCGGACAACCTGGTGCGTGTCATGGAGGCGATTGCCGACGGCCCGGATCCGGTCCTGCTTCATTGCGCCGCGGGCAAAGACCGGACCGGCATCGCCATCGCGGTTGCACTCGCCGCCGTGAGCGTCGATCCCGACTCGATCGTCGAGGACTACAAGCGGACGGAGGAGAGCTTGGAAGGACTGCTCGACCGCTTGCTGCGAGGCTGGGCGGTCGAGGAGCGAGCCGCCCGCCTGCACTGGTTGACCGTGGAGCGGCCGGACCTCATGCTCGCTCCGGTCGAGGCCATCAGAAATGTGTTGGACGCCCTGGCCGAGTGGGACGGCGGCGCGCCCGGGTGGCTCCTGGGCCACGGACTGAGCGAGGCGACGCTCGAGCGGCTTCAAGCGCGGTTGACCCTGTCCGTCTAGCTTGACCAACCGTTTGTTTTATTGTAGTCTCCAGGCGCGGGGACGGCGCCAAATCAGCGAGGCGTGAGCCCAGCGCTGATGGCTCGAAGCGCTGTCCGCATCGCGACGGCGGGGATCAAATCTGAACTGGAGTGATGATGACCGTGATCAAGGTGCGCGAAGACGAAGTCGGCCCAATCCACCACGGACGCGACGTGGCAGGTCCCTGGTGGCGTCCCCTGATCGGTGCAATCGACGGGGTGGTGACTCCGCCGGCCAACCGCATCGTACGAACCAATGTCTTTGCGGACGCGGTCGCCGCGGCCACCCGCATCGAGGTGCGATTTCGGCGCCAGTTCGTGCGGCAGAGCACCTGGATGCTTCATCAGTACAACATGCCGGCGGCCGAGGACATCCGTAAGCTGCGCGCACAACTGGCGAGTGCCGAGGCGCGGCTGCGCGACCTCTCCGAAAGGCTCGAGGACCGAGACGCCAGCAAAAAAGCGGCGCGCCGCAGCGCTAGCAAGCCCCGATCAGCAGCACGCAAATCCAGCTCGGGGGCTCGCAACACCGTCTCCGCCGAATCCGCGAGGTGACATGGACAGTCGGGGTCGATGATCGCACGGCGCCGTTCCGTGCACGGGAGCGTCGGTCATCGGCTCTGCGGTCGCGTGGGAACGACCCATTGAGACGCCCGAACAAACCTCAGGTCCACTGGTGGGAGGCCGGTCGCGGGCCGACGCTCTTGCTGCTCAATGGCTGGAGCGCGTCAGGCCTGGCCTGGCCTCGGCGATGGCTGGGTGCACTGGAGCCGGAGTACCGGGTGATTCGTATCGACAATCGCGGGAGCGGGTTCTCGCGATTCGCTGAGACGCCCTTCACGATGGCCGATCTCGCCGACGATGTCGCCGCCGTGTTGGACGCTACCGAGACCGATACGGCGACCGTCGCCGGCATCTCGATGGGGGGGATGATCGCTCAGGAGTTTGCGATACGTCACGGCGAGCGTCTGGCGGGGCTCGTGCTGATCGCGACCCGCCCGCCCGCCCCTGCCTATGCGACGGCCAAGGGTTCGAGCATGTTGCTCGACCTCCTGGCGCCGCCGCGTCGGGATGAGACGCTCGAGGCGTACTTCACGCGGCTGTGGACAAGTGCGACAGGCACCGGTTTCGCGGCACGCGAGCCCGAGCAGATCGCGGAGCTGGTGCGACAGATCGCCGAGCGCCCCACGCCGCGAGCCATGCTCCTTCACCAGTTACGGGCCGTCAGCGGCTGGGGCCATGCCGAACGGCTCCGCCGACTGCGCCAGCCGACCGCGGTGGTGCACGGCGCGGAGGACCCGTTGATTGAACCTCTCAACGGCCGGCGACTCGTGGAGCTCATCCCGGGAGCCCGCTTGTTCGAGCTTCCGGGCGTCGGCCATCTCCCGCCGGTGGAAGCTCCCGAAGCGCTGCTCGAGATCATCGCAGACGTGCCTGACCGCGACCACCACCGAAACATCGTCGCGGGAGCCGAGGCGCCGAGTGGTGGAGGCAACGGTTGACACTTCCGCCAGTCCCAGACACGGCATCATCCCGGCCATGATCGACCGGTTCTCGGAGGTGCACGACACCTGGGCACCCCGTGAGATGAGCAATCGGGAACTGTGGCACTGGCGGGCACAGAGCACGCCCGAGCGCACCTTCCTGTGGGACGGCGGCCGGAGCTTCACCTACTGCGAGTTCGATGCCCTGGTGCAACGTTTCGCTCGCGGTCTGCACGGGCTCGGCGTGGGCGCCGGGACGCGCGTGCTCGTCGGCATGAGCACGCGCTTCGAGACAGTTGTGGCGCACCTCGCAATTGCCCAGCTGGGCGGAGTCCGCGTCCTGTTGGTGCCCGGAATGCCGCTGGAGGAGTTGCTGTTCCCCATCGCCCACTCCCAGGCCCGGATCATGGTGGCCGACGACCCAATCGCAACGCAAGTATTGGAACGACGCGCCGAGTGTCCATCGATCGACCAGCTCGTCGTGCTCGGTCTGGGAGCCGACGGTCCAGGGGTCGTGCCCTTCGACCAGCTAGGCGAGTCCGATCCGCTCGCGTTCGCGCCGGTAGCGTCTGATGACCTGCATGACCTCTCGTACATCGTTTACACATCGGGGAGTACCGGACGTCCGAAGGGCGTGATGTTGAAGGCCGGTTCTCTCTACCACTGCGGCCTCGGCTACGCCGACCTCTACGGCTTCCACGCCGAGGACAACTACTTTCAGCCGCTCACCTTCGGGCACTCGCTGGCGTCGGTCGCCGGCCTCGGCATCCCAATGGTCACCGGCGGGTCGGTCTCATTGGTCGAGCGGTTTCGGCCTAGCAAGTTCTGGACGCAGGTGGCGGATTGCTGCGCCACGATCTCGGTCCTGTTCCCGGCTCACCTGAATCTGCTCCTCGAGGCCGACGACGGCACGACGGCGAAGGGCGGCTCGTCGTTGCGCTTCGTGGCCACACACACCCACCTCCCGGCATTTGTCGAGCGCTTCGGCGTCGACCTGGGGACGGTGTGGGGAATGACGGAAACGCTTGGGTGTGTCGGCAGCGACCCGGGCTACCGCGGCGAACTCGGCCCTGGCTACGTGGGACGCGCGTTCACCGGAGGAGAGGTTGGGATCTTCGACGAGGACTTCAACCGCGTGGGGCCCTACCGGTATGGCGAGTTGTGCTACCGCCACCCGATGGCGATGATCGGATATCTAAACGATCCGGGCGCGACGGCGACGACTCTCCGGGACGGATGGGTCCGCTCGGGCGACCGTGGCTTTGTCGATCACAGCGGCCGCGCCTACTTCGCTGGCCGCTACAAGGCCATGATCAAGCGTTCGGGCGAGAACGTCAGCGCCGAGGAGGTCGAGGCCGCGCTGATGGAGCATCCCGACGTGGTCGAGTGCGTTGTCGTTGCAGTGCCGGACAGGATTCGCACCGAGGAGGTCGGTGCGATCGTCGTCCGGCGCGCAGGGACCGACGCGGACCCAGTCGCCTTGCGAGATGCGGCCGCTCAACGCCTCATCCGGTGGAAGTTGCCGCGCTACATCCTCGTCCGGGACGAACCACTGCCGCGGTTGGGGAACGGCAAGATCGATCGCACTAGTGCGGCGGAGACGATAGATCCGGCGGAGGTTTGGGATGCCGACAAGCAGTTGACCGCCTGATGGTCAGGCTGCTGGATCCGGATACCGCCGTTCGCGAGATCACCGATGGCGCCTGTGTCGGCATTGGTGGGAGCATCAACTCGGGTCATCCGATGGCGCTGGTCCGGGCGCTGGTCCGAGCTCGGACGAGCGACCTGACGGTGGTAGGCCTCACGAACGGCCTCGAGCTGGACTTTCTCATCGCGGCCGGCTGCGCGGCGCGCTTGTCGAGCGCGTACGTGGGCGCCGAGGAGATCATCGGTCTGCCCCCGGGGATCCGCTGGGCCGCCGAGGAGGGACGGGTAGAGGTCTGGGAGACCGAGGAGGGCATACACCTCGCGAGCCTGCGAGCCCGCGCGCTGAAACTTCCCTACGCGACCTGGACGGGCGCCGTCGGTACGTCGTGTACGGCGCATCCACTGGTCGAGGAGGCCGTCGACGAAGCGACGGGCGCCCACTATCTGAAGGTTCGCCCCCTTAAGGTTGACGTGGCGCTCGTCTGGGCCGAAGCTGCTGACGAGGACGGAAACCTGCTGCTATGGGGGCCCGACATGGGCGATGAATGGTTACGGAACGCCGCCGACTTGCGGATCGCCCAGGTCGAACGGATTGTCCCGACGGCCGTGCTGGCCCGTCACCCGGACCGGGTCATGCCTTGGGCGGCGGAGGTTGTGGTGCGCGCCCCACTGTCGACGCATCCTTTCGGCAGCAGCCTGCTCAGGGCTGATGAACGGTGGATCGTCGCCTATGCCGAGACAGTCAGCCGCGCACGCAAGGCGGCGGCGCCCGGCCAACTCGAGGCGTACTTCAACGACTGGATGCGTGATGTGGACGGCGAGGACGGATACCTGGAAAAAGTCGGCGTGGCACGCCTACGCGAGCTCATGGTCTGATGGACGAACGTGCTCACGATGATCTTCTCGTTGCCGCGATGGCGCGAGAGCTACGGGACGGTGACCGGTTGTTCATCGGCACCAACCAGCCCGCGGTGAGCCTGGCCGCCTACCTGGCGCGCAAGCTGTGGGCGCCGGGGCTCAGGTTCTGGGCGAGCAGCACAGCCCATCTGGACGCCTCGCAGGACCTTCTCCGCGTCGGGAGAGCGACGCTCGACCCCGTGCTCGTGGCGGGACGAGATTCAACGTTCTGGCAGGCGCACGCCTTCGACGATGCCCTGCGCGCGCCGGTCGTATTCGCAGGCGGTCTCCAGGTCGACGGGCGCGGCAACGCCAACCTGGCGGGGCTGCGCGCCCAGGGGGGGTGGAAGCTCCGAGGCCCCGGCAGTGCCGGGCTGCCCTCGCTCACCGCGCTGGCCGAGCGATTCTTCATCATGGTGCCAAACCACGACGCGCGCTCGCTGGTACTTGAGTGCTCGGCGATCTCAGTCCTCGGCGACCCGATCGCGCGGGCCGCGCAGGGGCTCAAGCCAGACGCGCTTGTGGCCGTGATGACACCGTTGGCACGATTTGAGCCCACGCCGGACGGACTGGTGCTGACCGAAATATCGCCGGGGGTGACCGAGGCCGAAATCGAGCAGCGAACCGGGTTTCCGGTGCGCCCGGGAAACGAGGTAGCTGAGCGGGCTCCGCTCAGCCCAGCCGAGGCAGCCGCCCTCGTCGAACTGCGCGCGGCAAGCGCGAGGAATCGGAGTGAGTATGGAACCGAGTGAAGCGTTGACTAGGCCCGCCGCCGGCGCCGTGCTCGGGGCGTGGGACGATTATCCGATCCATCAGTCCGTCGCGCTGATCGGATCCGTGACCCCGGAGCGCGCGAACTGGTCCGAGCGTTTCTATTTCAACGTGATTGCCGCCAATGGGGAGGTGCTCGCAATCATGGGGGGCGGGATCTACCCGGTTCGCGGCGTCGGCGAGTGCTACTTCTGCCGGCTCGACGGCGATCGCCAAGTCAACGTCCGGAGCTTCGCCGAGCTTCCCGGTCCCGGCAGGGAGGTCGTGACCGGGCCGTTCTCGTTGCGCTGCGAGCGCCCACTTCGGGACTGGTCCGTCACCGTCGAGTTAGAGGATCTGTGGTTTGAGGGCCGGTTCAACGGGATCAACGCGCCGTACCTGTACGAGCCCGTCGACGTGCCCGCAACCGAGCCGGGTGGCGAATTCGATCTGTACCGCCATTTCGTCGCCGTCGGCGACTGGAAGCTTGATCACGCGGCAGGGATCGAGGCTCCGGGGCGGTTGCTGGGCGTTCGCGACCGGACGTGGGGGGTTCGCACCCGGCGGATCCGGTGGCACAACTGGTGCGTGTTTCAGCTCGGTGAGCGAACGCTCACCCTGATTCATCAGGAATTGGCCGACGGCACGGTCATGCATAGCGAGGCAGGCGTGGTGCACCCCGGGGGAGAGACCGAGCGCCTCCAGATCATCGGCCACAGCGTGACCTACGATCCGTACGATCGCCAGGTTATGCGAGCACGGTGGAGCCTGGCCGGCGAGCATGGAGAGCTCGAGCTTGAATGCCAACCGGTCGGACTCGGGATGCGGCTCGCTGGCGCCGGCTACGACGATTCGCAGGGCGAGCGTGAGGCGGGCTCGGTGCAGCGCGATAGCTACGACCTGTCCAATACGGATATTGCGATCCGGACTGGACGCGGAACGATCGACCAGGGCGCGCAGGCAGCCGTGACCGGGGTCTGGGAGGCAGACGGCGTCGGGGTGGTTGAGTCTGCCATCGCTCGTAACCACGTGCGTTACGGCCATCAGCTCGCCTAGGGGGATCCGCCGTCTTCAACCCGATGAGCCCAAGCGAGATGGTGAGCGCGGTCGGACGGGCGGCACGCGAAGCCGCACGCAGCGAGGCGGCGGCGAGCGAGTTCTCGACCGGGCAGCTAATGTCCGCCTACAGCGCGTCCCGACACCTGGCCGTTGAACTGGCCGCGTTCACCGGGGAACTCCAATGGTTCACCGAAGCCGTGGCCGGGGAGTTGCGCGCCGCCCGAGGCGTCACGAACGGCTCGACACTGCCCGGGCTCGCCGCCGAGCTCGAGGGCACCACCGATGCGCAGCGAGCTGGGGACGTCGTGAGCGAGGTGTTCGATGCGCTTCGTGACGACGCTTCCCCCGAGGCGGCGTTACTGCGCGTGCGGTTGCATTCCCTGCTGCGCAAGCTATCCGAACGCGAGGTCTTCCTGCTTGCCGAGACGATCGAAGGGACCCGCTCGGGATGAGCACACGACTTGCACGGCGCGGTCTCGCCGTCTTCGGCGGTTCGATCGAGGAGATGGCCCTCGCGGCCGCGGCGGCCGACCGGGCAGGCTTTCACTCGGTCTTCACGCCCGAGCTGTACAACCGTTCGGCAACAGTGACGCTGGCGGCGATCGCGCATCACACCACAGCCTGCTCGATCGGCTCTGGGATCATGTACGCGGTCGGCCGAAGTCCTTTGATGCTCGCGGCCGAGGCCCGTGACCTCGACGAGCTCTCGGGAGGCCGGCTGATCCTGGGACTGGGTAACGGGACTCGCCGGATGATCGAGGACTGGCACGGACTCGACGGAGCCGCGCCGGCGAAGCGCATCGAGGAGCTGGTCCCGCTGCTGCGCTCGTTGTGGCGATTGGCCGACGCGCCGGTCGACCACCAAGGACGGTTCTACCGGTGCCGGATACGCGCGCTCGACGAGCTCGCGGAGCCGCCCAGCCGTGACATCCCAGTCTTCACAGCGGGCGTCAACCCGCGAATGATCGAAAGCGCCGGTCGGGTCGCCGACGGTCTGCTCGGCCATACCCTGTTCGGCCAACGCTACATCGAGGACGTCGTCTTGCCGGCCCTCGGCCGGGGAGCGTCGGTGGCGGGGCGCGACCCGGATTCGGTCGCGTTCGCGGCGATGGTCCTGTGTTCGGCATCGAAGGATGAGGAGCAGGCCAGGCGCGAGGTGGCCGCGATGATCGCGTTCTACGGATCGGTCAAGACGTACACAACTGTGTTCGCTGCATCCGGGTTCGCGGCCGAAGCAGAGCGCATCCGCGAGGCATTCGGCCGTCACGACACCGAGGCGATGGTCGGAGCCGTCTCCGATGAGATGGTCGATGCGTTCGCAATTGCCGGGACCCCCGAACAGGTCTCGCGCAGGCTCGCACGCTATGACCAGATCGCGGACCACGTGGTCCTGTTTCCGCCGGGTTTCAAGGTAACTCCCGCACGCCAGGCGGAGAATCTGCGACTTCTGATCGAACACTGCGCGCCCGTGCCATGAACTCCGGCGACATGCTCGAGGAGCGCAAGCGCCTGCTGAGCGATCTTCTTCAGGCGGCAGGAGAACTAGCCAACGGGGAGCACGTCGTCAGTTGCGAGCAGCTGGAGGGTGGCTGGTCGCGGTTCTCCCACATCGCGGTGGTCCACGCCCCGGACGCCGCCGAGCGGCGATACGTGGTCCGAGTTAAGGCACCGTACGGGCTGTTCGACACCGACATCATCGCCGAGTACAACGTGTTCGCCGGGCTGCAGGAGCTCGCATTGCCAACCCCGCGTGTGTTCGGTCTATACGACGCGGTCGACAACGCGTTCGGCGGCGAGCTGTTCGTGATGGAGTTTCTCCCTGGCAGTGCGGTGAACGTGTGGCGGGCGCGCGACCACGCCCTACTCCAGGAGGATTGGGCGGGGGCGAGGGGCATCGCCACCGACATGGTGGCCTACGCTGCCCGCATCCATTCCATCTCCGCGGGGCAGGCACCTGCGGGAGTGCCGCACATCACCTATGCCGAGCAGGTCGAGCGCTGGTATGCGACGTATGCAGAGGCCGGGTTCAACCGGGATCCCGTCCTGGAGGAAGCATTCTGGTGGCTGCGCGACAACGCCCCGCGGGACGCTCGCCCCGGCCTCGTCCACGGCGACTTCCGGATCGGCAACATGCTGATCGATTCTGGGCGGGTGTCGGCGATCCTCGATTGGGAGCTGGCGTACGTTGGCGACGTTCGCTTTGACCTCGGGTATGTGGCCACCGATTACATGGCGGGCAAACACCTTCGGCCCAAGACGCAGCTGCTCGGCGCGGTTGCCGAGCGGGAGTGGTTCTTCGGCGAGTACGAGCGGTTGACCGGGGCGCCGCTGGACCGCGAAGCCGTCCGGACTTTCTCGGTGCTCGGCTTGGTGTCCTTGATGGCGATGACATACAAAGGGCTCCGGCGTTACGTCGACGGTCGCAACCGGGACTTCCGGCGCGCGTGGGCGCGGTACGGCCTGCCCGGGATGCGCGAGGAACTGACGGAGCTGATGGGCTGGTGACGGTTTCAAACGACTGTTTGACGCCCCGCTGACGAGAGAGGTATAGTGCTGCGATGCAACCAAACGGTCGATTGAAGTAGAGCGTGGAGAGACGAGTCAGATTCGCTGCTTGGGCGGCCTTTCGGGGCGACACACGCCGCGCGATGCGCCAGGTTCTCGTCACCAAGGACGTCGACTACCTGGTGTCGGACTATCTGGCCCCGATCACGATGGCGCACCTAGCACAGGCTCGGAGCAAAGACGCGTCCGAAGGTTACGTCGAGGACGCGACCACAACTCTCGTCCCCGTCTTGCCCGAGATCTACGATCGCGGTATCAAGGTCGTCACGAACGCCGGCGCGCTCAACCCCGTCGGTTGTGCGGCCGCCCTGCAAGCCGCCGCGCGGGAGGCCGGTAGCCCGCTGCGGGTCGCGGCCGTGGAGGGCGACGATCTGATGCCCCGGCTCGGAGAGATCATGATGGCGCGGCCTCGAGACACGTTCACGGCCGAGCTGGTTCCGGTGGATGTGAGTTCGATCAACGCGCATCTCGGAGCGCGTCCGATCGCGCGGGCACTTGGTGCGGGGGCGGACATCGTCGTCACCGGCCGTTGTGCCGACGCTGCGGTCGTGCTCGGTCCGCTGATGCATGAGTTTGGCTGGCGCGATGACGATTACGATCTGCTTGCAGCGGGGAGTCTGACCGGCCACATCATCAAGTGCGGACCCCAATGCACCGGGGGTATCCACACCGACTGGGACAAGGTCCCGGGATGGGGTGACGTCGGCTACCCGGTTGCGGACGTAGGCCCAGACGGAGTCGCGGTCATCTCCAAGCCGCCCGGCAGTGGTGGGTTGGTCAGTGTCGGCACCGTCGGCGAGCAGATCCTTGACGAGATCGGAGACCCAGGGGCATACGCGCTGCCGGACGTCATCTGCGACTGGCGCGAGGTGAGGCTCGAGCAGGCGGGTCGCGATCGCGTCCGGGTGTCTGGAGCACGCGGCTCGGCACCGGCCACGAGCTACAAGGTCACGGCCACCTATCAGGACGGCTACCGCGCCATGACCACCGCGATGTTCTCGGGCATCGAGGCGGGTGGTCGCGCGCGCCGGGCGGGCGTGGCGCTGGTCGGCCGTACCGAGCATTTCTTGGCGGAGGACGGGTTCGAGCCGCTCACCGAGTCGTCGATCGAGGTGATCGGCGCGGGCGATACCTTCGGCCCCACCGCCCGGCGCGACGACGCCACCGAGGCGGTGCTCAAGGTGGGTGTGCAACACGCCGACAAAGAGGCGCTCGAGATCTTCGCCGGCGAGTTCGCACCGCTCGGACTCGTCGCTCAGGGAATGACCGGGGTGCTGGCCTGCCACCCAGAGGTGACGCCGGTGTTCTCGGTCTTCCATCTGCTGATCGACAAGTCCAGTACGCCGGTCAGGGTGCGCCTCGATGGCAACACCGTCCCTGTAGCGGTCGCAGCTGGAACCGCCGATCCGGGGCTGTCGACGCCAGCGCTCGCCGACGCACCGGCCGATGGCCGTTCACTCGGCAACGTCGTCGAAGTTCCGCTCAAGCGATTGGCGTGGGCCCGCAGTGGCGACGAGGGTGACAAGGCGAACATCGGCGTCCTCGCCCGGCGGAGGGAGTATGCGCCGTTGATCTACGAGCAGCTGACCGTCGAACGCGTGGCGGCGTTCTTCGCTCACTACCGACCCGCCGGCGTCAAGCGGTGGCAGCTGCCAGGGCTCAGCGCGATGAACTTCCTGCTCGACGGGGTGCTGGGCGGGTCGGGGGGGACATCGACTCTGCGTTACGACCCCCAGGGCAAGTCGTACGCCGCGATGCTGTTGACGGTCCCGATCCGGGTCCCGGCCGATTGGGACCTCGACGCGATGTCGAACGACGCGGCGCCGGCCGTCGATGAGAAAGCGGCGGTGAGATGAGCCTCCCGTCGAAGGTGCTAATCGCCAACCGGGGCGAGATCGCGGTCCGGATCACGCGAACGCTGCACGAGCTGGGCATCACCAGTGTCGTCGTGTTCCACGCGCTCGATCGCGAGAGCCTCGCCGTCCATGAGGCGGATGAGGCCGTTGAGCTCACCGGGGATCCGCCCGTGTCGGCATATCTGAATGGTCCGGCGATCGTCGAAGCCGCCCTTCGGACCCGGGCCGAGGCGATCCACCCGGGGTTCGGGTTTCTGTCCGAGAACGCAGATTTCGCGGAATCGGTGATCGACGCTGGGCTCACCTTTGTCGGCCCACGGCCGGAGGCGATCCGGGCGATGGGCGACAAGATCGAATCAAAGCGGCTCGCGAAGGCGGCCGGCGTTCCCACGCTGCCTGGTTCGGAGGGGGCACTCGGCAGTGCCGAGGAGGCCGTCGCAGAGGCCGAGCGGATCGGCTATCCGGTGCTGTTGAAGGCAAGCGCGGGTGGTGGCGGCAAAGGCATGCGGATTGCGCGCGATACCGACGAGTGCCGTGATGCGTTCGTTCGCGCCTCGCAGGAGGCCGAGGCGGCGTTCGGTGACGGGCGCGTGTTCGTCGAGCGGTACATCGACCGCCCCCGGCACATCGAGGTACAGGTCCTGGCCGACTCGTTCGGCAACGTCGTGCATCTCGGGGAGCGGGAGTGCTCGATCCAGCGCCGCTATCAGAAGGTGGTGGAGGAGTCGCCGTCGCCGCTCATTGACCCGGGCACGCGTCGAGACATGGGACAGCGCGCGGTGGCGCTCGCGCGCGCCGTCGACTACGTCTCCGCGGGAACCGTCGAAATGGTGGCCGACGCCGACCGAAACTTCTATTTCCTTGAGATGAACACGCGGTTGCAGGTCGAGCACCCGGTCACGGAGCTCGTCACCGGGATCGACATCGTTGCCGAGCAACTCCGGATCGCGGCGGGCGAAACGCTGTCGTTCGAGCAGGATCAGGTGCATCTGCATGGTCACGCGATCGAGTGCCGTGTCTATGCCGAGGACGCCGATCACGGGTTCATTCCCGCAAGCGGCCCGCTGCATCTTGTTCGCTTCCCGTCGGGGCCGGGAGTACGCGTCGACCACGGGGTACGCGAGGGACAACCGGTGACGGCCGCTTTCGATCCGATGATCGCAAAGGTGGTCGGCTACGGAGACACCCGCGAGGCCGCACTGGGGAAAGCCCGCGCCGCGCTCCGTGACACAGTGCTGCTGGGGACCATCACCAACACCGCGTTTCTCGAGCGGGTGCTCGCGCACCCGGAGTTCGTCGCCGGAGACACGCACACTGCGTTTCTGGACGAGCACGCCGAGGTGCTCGTCAGCCCACCCGCGGGTGAGGCGGAGCAGCGCCTGCTGGTCGCCGCGGCCGCACTGGCCAGCCCCCGTTACGATCGGCGTTACACATTGAGCGAGCCGTTGGCGTCGCTCGGGGCATGGAGGCCTTAGTCGGTGGCTTTGCAGGTTCGGATCGATGATGGCGCGCCGCGAGATGTGGTCGTGACGCGGATCGAAAACAGGTATGCCGCGATCTGGATCGACGGCAAAGAACATCGCGCGCTGCTGCGTCCGGTTGGAGCGGCGTTTGAGATATGCCTCGATGACCACACGGAGCCGATCTGGTTGGTCGTGGACCGAGACGTCGTGTTCATTCATGCCTTCGGGCGTTCGTGGTCCGCCGAGGTGATCGATCCGGCGGAGCGGTCTGCGCTTGACGGCGACCAAACCGATGTGATCACGGCGCCAATGCCTGGCATGGTGATCACGGTGGCGGTCGAGCCGGGTGAGGCAGTGACGGCTGGGCAGCCGCTCGTGATAATCGAGAGCATGAAGATGCAGAGCGAAATCGTGGCCTGGCGGGACGGGGTCGTCGAGCGGGTTCATCTGCAGGTGGGTGAGACGTTTGATCGCGGGGCGGGCTTGGTCGAGCTCGAGCCGTTGGATTCGGTCGCGGTCTCGTGAAGCGGATCATTTCCCAGATCGATACGCGCTCGGACGGCTACCGCCGCAACCGTGAAGTGAACTTGGCGTTGGCTGCGGATCTCCGCGAGAAGCTTGCCAAGGCACGGTACGATCGGCCGGCCCGGGCCCTCGAGCGTCTGGCCGAACGGGGGAAGCTAACGGTTCGCCGTCGGCTCGAGCTGCTGCTTGATCCGGGCTCGCCGTTCCTGGAGCTGTCGCCGCTGGCGGCGCTACACGCGTATGACGGCGAGGCTCCGCAGGCCCTGATCGCCACCGGAGTGGGCGTTGTCAGCGGGCGCGAGGTGATGATCACGGCGGGAGACAGCTCGCTTAAGGGAGGGTCGTGGTATCCGCTATCGGTCAAGAAGATCGTCCGTGCCCAGGAGATCGCGCTCCGGAACCGTCTGCCGGTTGTCAACCTAGTCGATTCTGGGGGTGCGTTCCTGCCATTGGGCGACGAGATTTATTCACTCGGCGGCTATACGTACCGGGCCCAGTGTCTGATGAGCGGCGCGGGTATTCCGCAGCTGGCACTCGTACTCGGGCCGTCGACCGCCGGAGGCGCTTACCTGCCGACGCTCTGCGACCAGTCGATCATGGTTCGCGGCACCGGCTTCGTATTTCTCGGCGGTCCACCGCTGGTCAAGGCGGCGACCGGGGAAGATGTGAGCGCCGAGGAGCTAGGCGGAGCCGACATGCACACCTCGGTGTCGGGTACGGCGGACTATGCCGTGGACACCGAGGAGGAAGGCCTCGAGCTGTGCCGCGAGATCGTCGGGACCTGGGCTCGGCCCGTGAAGGCTGCGATCGACATGCGAGATCCGGAGCCCCCGTACTACGACCCTGATGAGCTGTACGGGATCATCCCGGATGACATCAAGAAGCAGTTTGATATCCGTGAGGCGATCGCGCGCATGGTGGACGGCAGCCTGTTCACCGAGTTCAAGCCGCATTACGGAGACACGATGGTCACGGGCTGGGCGTATCTCCATGGGATGAAGGTCGGAATCCTCGGGAACAACGGGATCCTGTTCAGCCAAGCGGCCAACAAGGCGACGCAATTCATGCAGCTCTGCGACCGGGACGGGACGCCGCTGATCTTCCTGCACAACATCACCGGCTTCATGGTGGGGCGTGAGTATGAGCGTAACGGGATCACAAAGGACGGCGCCAAGATGCTCATGGTCCAGGCGAATGTGACCGTGCCCAAGCTGTCGGTGTATGTGCATGCCTCACAGGGCGCGGGCAATTACGCGATGACGGGACCGGCTTGGGACCCGCGGTTCCTGTTCGCCTGGCCAAACTCGCGGTCGTCGATCATGGGCGCGGACCAGGCCGTGAAGACTCTGACTGAGGTGCGCGTGGCCAACCTGAAGCGCGAGGAGGGGCGCGAGCCGACGCCTGGCGAGCTCGATCGCATCCATGACGAGGTCGGGGAGTACTACGAGCGGACCTCGCATCCATACCACCTGACTTCCGAGTTGCGCGACGACGGCCTGATCGACCCGGTCGATACGCGTAACACGCTCGCGATGGCGTTGTCGGCGTCACTGAACGCGCCGTTCGAGCGGACGCCGACCGGCGTCCTGCGTATCTGAGTCAACGAGGCACTGGAGAACCATGGCTGAAGAGATCATCTACGAGGTCCGCGACGGGATCGCCTGGCTCACGATCAACCGTCCTGAGGCGCGCAACGCGCTGAATAAGGCCGCCCGGGACGCATTCGGCGCGGCGTGCGATTCATTCGCCGCCGATGAGGAGGCCAAGGTTCTGATCATCACCGGGGCTGGCGAGAAGGCATTTTGCGCGGGGGCGGACCTCAAGGAGATGGCCGATACGCAGATGCGAATTCCGCCCAAGAACTTGTTCGTGGAGTTCAACCGAACGCTCAAGACGGACAAGCCGATCATCGCTGCTGTCAACGGTCACGCGTTTGCGGGCGGGTTCCGGATCGCGCAGATGGTCGATCTGGTCGTCTCGGCCGATCACGCCACGTACGCGATCAGCGAACCTAAGGTGGGCCGCGGCGCGCCGTGGGCGTCGCCGTTGGCATGGATCGTCGGACCACGAATCGCGCTCGAACTGTTGACCACAGCGCAGCCGCTCAGCGCCCAGCGGATGTATGACCTCGGTTTCGTGAACCGCGTGGTCCCGTACGGCGACCTGCTCCAAGAGGCCGAATCGATGGCACGGGCGATCGCCGACAACGCGCCGCTGTCGGTCCGAGCGGGCAAGCGAATGGTCTACGAATCCGCCTCGTTGGGCTGGGAGGACGGACTCGACCACGCCGACGAACTCTGGGAGCACGTCTACCTCTCAGAGGACGGACAAGAGGGCCCACGCGCGTTCCGCGAAAAGCGCAAACCCGTTTGGGCCGGCCGATAGCCGCGATGACGACGCGTACGGCCGGGGACGACGCGTAGCTTCCCGTGGGGTTCGTCAAGACCGAAGCGGAGCTCGGACGAATCCAGCGTCTGCTGTCCGCTCCGCGCTGGACCGGCGAGTGGCTCGCCGTCCGATTCACAACCGAGCCCGAAACAGTCGACTGCCTGCTTCCCCCGCCGCTCGAACCCGGGCCGGAGCCGTTGGCGACCGCCACCATCGGGCGGTGGCAGAGCAACGCGCTGGGGGACTTCGCCGGAGGCGTTCTGAACCTCTCGGCCCGGCACGATGGCGTCGATGGGTGGTACGTGCTCGCGATGTACATGGATGCCGAGCCGCCGTTGACGTTCGGCCGAGAGGTGTTCGGTGAGCCCAAAAAGCTCGCTAAGTCCGGGCTGTTTCGCGACTCCAACCGGGTCCACGCCTGGATCGAGCGACACGGCTGCCGGCTGATTGACCTGACGGCTGACCTAGTCGAAGACCTCGGCGCGAGCACGAGCGAACGCCACACGTTCAATTTCAAGGCGAGAACCGATGCCAGCGGGTGGGGCCTCGAGGAGGATGCAATCCTGACGCGAACGCACTTCAGCGTCCAGATGCGAAGCGAGCGCCGTGGCCACGGTACGGTCACGCTACGATCGGGCCCGCACGATCCGCTCGGGGAGGTGCCGGTGCTGGAAGTCCGCTCCGCCACCCTCGGTCAGGACGACTCGGTCCCGTCCTGTCAGTCCGTGGCGACGATCGGTGCGGCGACGTTCCTTCCGTACCACTACGGTCGCCAAGACGACTGGCTCGCGCTAAGCTCTGCCGCCCATCCGTACGCCAGCGTCGGTTAGCGAGGCGAGCCCGAGCCATAACGGCCGTTTGTTAGACTCGAAGCCAAATGAACCACTGAATCTCTCGGCGGTGGTCGCCGGACTCGCCCCCGGCACGCCGAGGTCTATGTGAGGCGAGAGTCACGAAAGAGGGTTTGATCATGGCCGGAGCAGCGGTGCGCACGGGGACTGGGCGCAATTCGGCACGAGGAGCGAAGCGAGGGAGCCGCCAGGCCGAGGTGACTCAAGCAGCGGTTGAGATCTTTGCGCAGAAGGGCTACCGCGCGGCGTCAATCCAGGACGTTGCCGACAAGGTCGGGGTACTGAAAGGGAGCCTCTACTACTACATCGATTCCAAGGAGGATCTTCTCTGGAGGATCATCGAGGATGTCCACAAGGAGTGGGCAGCGATCCTGCAGCAGGCCGGGTCACTGAACGCGGAGCCCGTTGAGCAGATTCATGCGTTCATTCGCTTGCACATCGAGTGGTACCTGAACAATGTCAAGGAAGTCAGCGTTTTCTTCCGGGAATGGCGCCACCTGACCGACGAGCGCCTGAAGACCGTGAAGGCCCGCCGGCGACGGTACGAGCAGGTCATCCACGACATGATGCAGGCGGCCCAGGACGCCGGAGATGTCTCGCCGGAGCTCGACCTGCGCTACGCGGCTCGGTACGTGCTAGCCGCCGTCAACGCGGTGCCGGATTGGTATCGAGCCTCCGGAGCGGATTCGGCGTCCCATATCGCGGAGGCATATGCCGACATGACGGTGGGGCTTCTCACGGGAACGCCCCGTCGCGCTCGTAAGCAGGGCCGGCGCGAGACTTCCTGACCTCCGAACGGGACGATCCGGGGACACCCTTGCTTGCCCCGGGTCGTCGCCGACGTCGCTCAAGCCGGCGTGCGGATCCCTCTGGCGCGGAGCGCGGCCCCGCGCCGCGCCTTGGCCGCCGGGCTCATCATTTCCGGCGACCAATCGAGGCCGAGGTCGTTCACGACCTCGACGCTCCGCACTCCGGGCAGCTCGAGCACACGCTCCTCGGCTTCGATTCTGAAGTAGGAGACCATCACGCACGTCGGGGACGTGAGCCGCAGGCGGATGGCAACGTTTCCGTCCGGATCGACCGAGATGTGCTCGACGAGCCCCATCTCGTCGAGACCCATTGGCACGCCATGGGCGACGCTGCACGGGTCTCCGATGCCGTCCAGCGTCCGCCGGATCTCATCGACGAGCGCGCCGGGCGCCGCATAGGCTCCATGCGGACCGGCAGCTGGCGCGGTCATACCGGAGCCGCCGGTTGACTGACGCGGGTGTGGCTCACCGTGAACGGGGTCATCACCGCGTCGGCCATGCTGGTCGTCGAGTAAGGGGTCGGGAGCTCGCCGTCCTGAGTGCTCGAGAACTCGTCGTCCTTGATTCCTTCGGCCAGCGTGGCGATGTCAAGCCCATGCAGTCGAGCCAGGTTCTCACTGAGCATCTTGCGTCGATGCTCGTCGGTGAGCTGGGGGATCGGGAAGAAAGTGCCGATCCGTTCCCGCTGTTCCTCGGTGAACTGGAACTTCATGAATGCCTCGAGGCCCGGGCGCGGGTGGCAATTCATCGCTCCGCTGGCCCAATACATCCGGTCGATCGCTCCCTCGCCGGCGATGCTCATCAAGCCGCCGAGGATCTCCCCGTAAACGCGTGGACGCAGCATCAGGACGATGTTCAAGCTTTCCATGTTGATCCAGATGTTGGCGAAACGCGCGACGAGCCACGCGGTCTCCTCGTTGAACGACATGCCGCCGTGCACGACCGAGAAGTTGACGTCCGGAAACGCCTCCGCCGCCCCCTCGACGTCGCGTGGATGGAATGCCTCACCGTCGGGGGCCGGCCCGAGCGGGAGCGACTTGTGGATCGCGACGCTAGTTAGCCCGAGCTCCCGGCACTTCTCATAGAGCGGGAAGCCAACCTTCGGGTCGTCCATTCTCCATGGCGACGCCTTGCCGTCGTGATAGCCGACCGGGTAGAGCTTCAGACCGACGGGGTTCGCGAGCTGCTCGTATTGGCGCTCGAACTCGCCCACGGGGTCCGGACGCAGTGGGTCGACGCTGCAATACGAACCGACGAAGCGGTTCGGCCACCGCCGGGTCGCCTCGAGCGCCTTGTGGAACCCGGACAGCCCGTCCTTGTAGAAGAAGATCGGGACCGGATGAAAGATCGCTACGTCCGTGTGGCTCTCACGGAACAGGAGGTTTGCGGTGTCATCGACGGACCAGTCGCGAATCGTCTTGACCGGCTCAAGGTCGTACCCAGGAGGCTGCGACCCGAATAGGGCGCTTTGAAGCCCGTTCAGCCCCTCGCAGTACCTCGGGTTCGCGAAATTGGCCGGTGACATGTCGAAGGCGTGTGCGACGCCGTCGAGCACGAACATCCCATCTTGCATCGTTATCTCTCCTCCGGGCCGACAGTGGACCTATCGGTTGGTGATCGGGGACGCGATGAATTCATCCTATCGTTTGGTGGGGGTCGCGACCTCGGATTGGAGGAAGCGCCAGTCGATCTGTCGTTAGGCTGATGTCGTGTCCGTGCTCGACAAGTTCCGGCTGGATAGAAAGGTGGCGATCGTGACCGGTGCCTCGTCAGGACTGGGCGTGGCGATGGCAACGGTGCTCGCCGATGCCGGAGCCGACATCGTGCTCGGCGCCCGCAGGCTGGAGCGACTCAACGGGACCGCCGCGCTGGTCGAGCGAACCGGGCGGCGCGCGCTCGCGGTGAAGGCCGACGTGTCAGATCCCGATGACTGCGAGCGCCTGGTGGCGGAGGCACTCGCCGCGTTCGGCCGGCTCGACATCCTAATCAACAACGCCGGAGCGGGCTCCGTTGTGCCAGCGCTGCGTCAGACTCGCGAGGAGTTCCGCCAGATCATCGATCTGAATCTTAACGGCTGTCACTGGATGGCCTGCGCTGCCGCGGAGGCGATGGCGGAAGGAGGAACGATCGTGAACGTCTCGAGCATGATCGCGCTGACCACGGCGCAAACTCCGCAGGCTTCGTACGCGGCCAGCAAGGCCGGTCTGCTCGGGCTCACGCGTGACCTCGCTCAGGAATGGACGGGCAGGCGTGGCATCCGCGTGAACGCCGTCGCTCCTGGCTACTTTGCCTCGGAGATGACCGAAGACCACCTCGACGGCATTGAGCCCCTGCTCAAGCGCGTCCCCACCGGCCGGCTGGGGGAGCCCGACGAGCTTGCGTCCGCGGTGCTCTTCTTGGCAAGCGAAGCGTCGAGTTACATAACAGGGCAGACGCTGGTGGTCGACGGCGGTTTCACGATTGGATAGGACGATGGCAACTCCGGAAAACGCAGGAGTCCTCGAGCACTTTCCGAGCCGAGAGGAATGTGTCATTGCCGATCTGCTGGAGCGCCAGGCTTCGACGAGGGGCGAGGAGACGTTCGTCGTGTTCCCGGCCGAGACCTGGACGTTCGCCGAAGCAGCACAGCGCGCCTGGCAACTCGGGGCCGGTCTGATCCGCGAGAACGTCGCTCCGGGGGAGCCGGTGTGTGTGTGGTCGCCGACGCGCCCCGAGCTGATCCAATCCTGGTTCGGGATCAATGCCGCCGGAGCTGTCTACACGCCGCTCAATCTGGCGGCACGTGGCTCGTTCCTGGAACACGCTCTGAACCTTGCCGGAGCTCGCGTGCTGATCGCCCACGGCGGTCTGGTCGATCGCCTCGTGGGGCTCGAGCTGCCCCGGCTAGAGGTGGTCGTGACGATCGGTGAGACCCCCGCGACCGACCTGCCGTGGCGCGTGATCGATTTCGCGGCTTTGCTCGAGACGCGCGGGTCTGCGCGCCCGATGCTGGCATGTCCGACTGAGCCCTGGGACAACTTCGCGATCGTCTACACCTCGGGTACCACCGGGCCGTCCAAGGGCGTACAGCTCTCCTACGCGAGCCACCGGTTGTACGCCGACAGTCTGGTGTGGCCCGACATCGGACCGGGCGACCGATTCATGATCTCGGTGCCGATGTCGCATGTCGCGGGCACGTCGCTGACGTACGCGATGCTCCAGCGCGGAGGCGCCGTGGTCTTGCCCGGGACGTTTGAGGCGAAATCGTTCTGGGACGAGGTCCGCCGGTACCGGGCAACCGCGACGTTCATCATTCATGGGATGGTCTCGTTCCTGCTCGGGCAGCCGGCCGGGGAGAACGACGCCGAAAACCCCCTGCGTTACGTGTACATGGGGCCGCTTACCCAGGTCGAAACGTTTGCACGGCGGTTCGGTGTCCGGATCTACACCGGCTTCGGCATGACGGAGTTGCCGCTGGCGCTCCGGTCCGGGCTGAACCCCACGAGCGAGACCACCGTCGGCCGTCCGTTCAACCCCGACTATGAGTGTCGGCTCGTCGACGAGCACGATCTACCCGTGCCGGATGGGACTCCAGGCGAGCTCATCGTCCGTCACCGTCACCCCTGGGTGATCAACTCAGGTTACAAGGACATGCCAGAAGCGACCGCCCGCGCTTGGCGCAACGGTTGGTTCCATACCGGCGATCAGCTCCTCGTCGACCCCGCGGGCGAGTGGATGTACGTCGACCGGACCAAGGATGCGATTCGGCGCCGGGGAGAGAACATCTCCTCGTACGAGGTCGAGGCGGAGGTGCTCTCGCACGACGCCGTGGATCAGGTCGCCGCGATCGCCGTTCCCAACCCCGATCTCGAGGACAGCGCCGGCGACCAGGAGGTCATGGTCGTGATCGTGCCCGTCGCGGGGCGGACGATCGACCCGCTTGAGCTCGTCGAGTATCTGATCCCGAGGATGCCACGGCACATGGTCCCCCGGTTTGTCGAGATCGTGGACGAGCTCCCGCGCACACCGTCGTTCAAGATCAAGAAGGAAGAGCTGCGCGCCGCTGGAGTGACCCCGGACACCTGGGACCGCGAGCGCGCGGGCGTGCGACTGCGCCGTGAGCGGCTGAGCTGACCGTAGGCCTTCGCCGCGATAGCAAGACGAAGGCCGCCTCTGGCGGTCCCGATGATCGCATAGGGCGGTCGACAGTGGCATGGGTCAATCGGCGCCAAACCTTGGGTAGAACCGTAGGAGAAGGCATGCTCGCAGCGAGTGAACAAGGGGGGACGGGCGGCCGCGGCGTGGGTCGTGCGGATGCTCGGCGCCGACGAGCGCGAGGCCGGCCGGGGAGGGATGAGCGCGGCGCCCTCGTCCGATGGTCGTTCGATGTCGTGGCGGCGGTTCCTACGCCCGCGGGGGCGAGCGAAGCGCGGGACTAGCGCCCTCGATGCGGAGCGCAAGAGCGAAATCGTTAGCCGACTCTACGATCTCGTCTCAAGACGTGCCGCGGACACACAGCTCACGGTCGACCCGGAACGCGGGCGTGAGCTGCCGGTGGAGGGCGTCACCCATCGCGGGATCGGTGCCCGGCTATTCATCTCGGAGACAACCGTGCCCTTCACATCCAAAAGCTGAAGGCGAAGTTCGGTCGCGAACTGAGGCCGAGTTGGTCGCGCGAGCAATCCGCTCCCAAGCAGTGGCCCGACGATTGTGGACTCGCCGAGCTGGTCTGATCGCCAAGACCGTCAGGGGAGCAACACGATCTTGCCAATAAGCGTCCGGTCTTCTATCGCACGATGAACGTCCGGGGCCTGGTCCAGAGGAATCGTCTCGTATCGCGGCCTGAGCGAACCGCTGCGAACCAAATCGCACAGGTGCTGAATCGCGCGGGTTGGTTCAGCCGGATCGGCCTCGGCGATGTGGTGAAGGATGAAGCCGCAGACGGTCTGGCTGCGCGGGAGGAGGTGGCGCGCGTCGAAGGTAGCGGGTGCCTGGCTGGCCGAGCCTACGACGACGTATCGCCCGCACGCGGCCAATGCCCGCAGCGAGGGCATAAACAACGGACCGCCAACGCCGTCGACGACGACGTCGCAGCCGCGCCCGCCGGTGCCCTCGCGCACGCTTGAGGTGAGCGCGTCCACATCGTGACTGTCGTAAGCCGCCTCGGCCCCGTACTCCAAACATAGGGCGCGCTTCGTCTCGCTGCCGGCGGTAGCGAGGACGCGTGCGCCAGCGGCCACGGCGAGCTGGATCGTCAGGCCGCCGACTCCGCCCGATCCTCCATGAACCAGGACTGCCTCGCCCGGACGGACCCGGCCAAATCGGTGGACAGCGTAATACGCCGTCGTGCCCTGGAGGAACACGGCAACGATCGCCGCGGCAGGGAGGTCCTCGGGCACCGGGTAGACCCGGTGGGCCGGGACCACCACATGATCGGCATAACCGCCGCCGGCCTCGACCCATCCGGCGACGCGCGTCCCCACGGTGACATCGGTGTTGGGCCCGATGGTCTCGATTCGACCCACCACCTCGGCGCCGGGCGCCATCGAGAGAGACTGGTCGCGCAGATACTCACCGCGGCGAATCATCGTGTCACCGAAGTTCACCCCAGAGGCTTCGACGCCCACCAGCACCTCCCCGGCTCCGGGGGTAGGAAGCTCCCGCTCCATGAGGCGCAGAACCTCGGGTGGGCCGAATGCTTCGAGCACGAAACCGCGGCTGGTGGGCACATGTGCAGCCTAGCTGCGCCGCCCGCGAGGCGACGCTGGCGTAAACGACAATTGACCTGCGATCGCCTGGCGTGCACGATTCCAACGAATGGCGACCGGCCTCAACAATGCAGCAGGCGCGGGTTCTGTCATCCGCACGGGTCGGGTGGAGATCGACGCTCACGACGGCGTCGCGGTGATCCGTCTGAACCGGCCCGAAAAGATGAATGCGTTTGACGCTGAGCAGATCGCCGCGTTCGAATCCGCGTTGCGCTGGTTCGTCGAGACGCCCAAGATCCGAGTCGGAGTTCTCACCGGCTCTGGCCGGGCGTTCTGCGCCGGCGGCGACATCACGACCTTCGACGCCATCGACGTCGAGCGCGGCTATCCATACACCCGCCGCGGATATGACATCCTCCGCTCGCTCGAGGTCAGCGAGAAGCCGATGATCGCCGCGGTGGACGGTTGGTGCTTGGCCGGCGGGCTCGAAGTCGCGCTGGCGTGCGATTTCATCATCGCTGGGAACGACGCGAGGTTCGGGTTCGGGGAACTCGACCTAGGTCTGATCCCGGCGTGGGGCGGGACCGTCCGGCTGACCCGCGCCGTCCCATCGAGGATGGCCCGCCAGATGATCCTGACGAGCGAGCGCATCAGTGCCGACCGAGCCCATTCGCTGGGCATGGTGAACGAGGTGGTCGATTCCGGCTCTGCACTTGCCCGTGCGCTCGAGCTTGCGGCCTCGATCGCCGCTCAGCCCGAGCTGGCGGTGCGGATCGCCGCCACGGTGGCACGGGTGGTGGCCGACGGCGGAGACATCGAAGCGGCACTGGCGGCCGAACGAATCGGTGGGGCGCTCCTGTTCGGGACCCAGGACGCCCACCACGCCGTCCGGACATGGAGCGCACGCGGTGATTGACCTAGCGGGGAAGGTCGCGATCATCACCGGCGCCGCGTCGTACCACGGTGACGCCTCGTTGCGCCAGCCCGGGCAAGGCAGTGAGTCGGCGCGGACGCTAGCGCGATTGGGCGCTGCGGTCGTCCTGGCCGACGTTAACGGAGAAGCCGCCGAGCAGCGGGCGAGCGAGATCCGCGCCACGGGCGGCGATGCCGTCGCAGTACAGACCGACGTGAGCGACGAGAGCCAGGTCCAGCGGATGGTGCGGCGCGCGCTGGACGAGTTCGGGCGGCTGGACATCCTCCACAACAACGCCGCCAACCTCCACCTCCTGTTCGACCCCGGAGATCCCGAGATCACGCAGATGCGAGTCGAGACCTGGGAGACGCTGCTGCGGACGCTGTTGCTCGGCTCGATGCTCGGCTGCAAGCACGCGATTCCGGCGATGGTCAAGACCGGTGGCGGCAGCATCATCTGCACGTCGTCGATCTCGGGCATGGTCGGAGAGCTGAACCTGACGGTATACGGAGTGGCCAAGGCCGGAATCAACCAGCTGGTGCGCGCGGTCTCGGCGCAGTGGGGTAAGTCCGGGATCCGATGTAACGCGATCGCGCCCGGGCTGATCCTCAGTCCGCCGAGCCTGGCGATCGGCGAGCCGCTGATCGCTGAGTACGTGCGCCACTCGGACACTCCGTACGTCGGAGAGCCGCAGGACTCGGCCGACCTCGTTGCCTTCCTGGCGTCGGATCGTGCTCGCTACATCACCGGGCAGGTCATCCCGCTGGACGGGGGGATGATCCAGCACTCGCCGCTCGTAGCCGACTCGCGGGGCAGCGGTCTGGTGGCGGGCCAAACCGAAACCTGATTCATCTCGGGAACGCGACTGCGGCGGACCCGGTGACGGTGCGGCCGCGCGGCCCGTCGATCCAAAGGTCGAGCTCGGCGACGAGCCGGGCACCACCTTCTCGCGTTGCCGTCACGCAACCTCCGGCCGTGATCTCGTCACCGACGCAGTTGAATGCCTTCATGCTGAACTCGATAACCTCGATGCGGGCATCCAAGCCACCCCAGTTCCGCAGCAGGACCTCGAACACGGTTTCGTTGAACGTCGTGTTCATGTACGGCGAAGGTGCGCCCGAGTCGCGTGCGGCTTCGCCGTCGAAGTGAATGGGCGCGAAATCTCGGTTAGCGGCGGCCTCCATGACCAGGCGTTGGAGCGTCACGGTCAACGAGTAGGGCGCGAGCTGTTCGCCGACGGTAGGAACGCCGCGACCGGTTGCGGGCAAAGTCATGCCGCCTCCGTTGGCTGCTGCTCGAATCGAAGCAAGGTAACGGTCTCGACCGCAACGACCTCTGCACGCTGGTTGCTATACGTGGTCTCGACCACAAGAAACGCGCCTGGGCCGAGCCGGGTCTTCTTGGGGGCCACGCTGCGCAAGACCGCGTTCCCGGAGATTCGGTCGCCGGGGCGAACCGGTTCCCGGTATTCCATACGGACGCCGGCGGCGATCAGCGTGTCTCCCTCACCGGGGATCTGTGTCGCCGGGATCGGCGTGCTCATCGGCTCAGTGCCCAGCGGGGGTTGGCCGGGGCTCCAGTACGCGGGCATCGCCCAAACCCGGCTCATCGACACCGGTGCGACGACGCCATCGTAATGATGCTCACGTGCACAGTCGGCGTCGTAGTGCAGCGGGCAGTCGAACCCGATCACCTCGAGCTTGCGCCGGATGTCCCCCTCCGACACGGCGTCCGCGCCTGTCCAGCGAGCGATCGTGGTGCCGATCAATGCATCCGCCTGCTCCCACGTGCCGTGGGCGAGATTAGACACTGGAGGCACCGGCGGGATCGTCCCAGACGAGCGCGATTTGGGCCACTCGCGCTTAAGTCAGTCGTTCCGGTTCTAGCCTCTGTTTCGATTGACCGGTTGTTTGGCCCACGCTAGGCTCCCCCAAACCCGATCGGCCTCCACTGGCCGCAGCCGAGCTGACAGATGACCGACGTTCGCAGCCCAGCGATTGACGATCTCCGCCAAGCCGTGGCCGGCGTCACGGCGCGCTTCGACCGGGGCTACTTCCTGCGTCAGGCGCGGAGTGGCGGCACGCTGGACGAGCTGTGGCGCGACATGGCCGACAAGGACCTCCTTGCGGTCGGCGTGCCGCAGTCGCTCGGCGGGGTGGGCGGGGGCATCGCCGGGATGGCCACGGTGATGGAGGAGATGTCCGCGGTTGGGGTTCCGCCGATCCTCTACGTTCTCACCGCGTTTTCCCGGGAGTCCCTGATCCGGCACGGCAGCGAACAGCAGATCGCCGACCACGTCGTCCCGACGATCAGCGGCGAGCGTCGCATCTGCTTCGCGGTGACCGAGCCCGACGCGGGGACAAACTCGTTTGCGATGCGCACGCGCGCGCAGCGCCTTGATGACGGCCGCTACGTCCTCAACGGACAGAAGGCGTTCATCTCCGGTGCCGACGAGGCCGATCACATGCTTGTGATCGCCAGGACCGCGCCGGCCGGCGAGCGCGTCGGGCGCGACCACGGTTTCTCCTTGTTCATAATCGATTGTGACACGCCGGGGATCGAGCTGGCGCGCATGGACATCGAGTGGCATGCTCCGGAACGCCAATTCGAGGTCTTCTTCTCGGACGTCGAGGTACCGCCGCACGCGCTCATCGGCGATGAGGGCAAAGGGTTCCGGTACCTCTTCGATTCCCTCAACGGGGAGCGGATCCTGATCGCGGCATGGGCCGCCGGGCTCGGCCGCTTCGCGCTCGGCAAGGCCGTGAACTACGCCCGCCACCGAGCTCCATTCGGAAGTCCGATCGGTGGCTATCAGGCTGTGCAGCATCCACTGGCCCGAGCACACTCGCACTTGGAGGCGGCGCGTCTGATGATCCGTGCCGCCTCCGCCGAGTACGACGGTGGAGCCGACGCCGGCGCCAAGGCCAACATCGCGAAGTTGCTGGCCTCCGAGGCGGCCGGGGAAGCACTCGATGTGGCCGTCCAGGTGCACGGTGGTCACGCGTTCGTGGCCGAGACCGACATCGCCACGCTATGGCCGATGGTGCGCACCATGCGAACAGGGCCGATCAACAACGAGAGCATCCTCAATTACATCGGGCAGCACGTGCTCGGGTTGCCCCGGAGCTTCGAGGTGACAGCACCGTGAACTCAAGCCACGCCGAACCGAGTCAGCATGCTGAGACGACGGCCACCGCGCCGCGGACGTTGTGCGAAGCGTTCGAGTCCGCGGTGGCGCGACACGGCGACGAACGCGCGATCGTCGCGCCCGACGGTTCGAGCATCACGTGGTCGCAGTACGCCGACCGCGTTCGCGACCTGGCCGCCGGTCTGCACGAGCTCGGCCTGCGACCCGGTGACACGCTCGCGCTCATGCTCTCGACGCGCCCCGAATTCCATCTGCTCGACGCGGCCGCGATCCACCTGGGCGCGGTACCCTTCTCGATCTACAACACCGCTCCACCGCAAGACGTCGCCTACGTTCTGGGCAACTCGAGAGCGAAGCTGGCCTTCGTGGAGGACGAATTCAGGCCCAAGGTCGACGTCGACCGAGCTCTCACCGTCTCCGACCTTCCCGAGATACTCGCGCGTGGAGCGGCCTCGACGTTCGACGTCCAGGCCGCGGCGGCTCGAGTGTCTCCGGAACACGTACTGACGTTGATCTATACGTCGGGCACGACCGGTGAACCCAAGGGCGTCGAGATCACTCACGCGAACGTGCTCGCCGTGGCCGCCGGGGTCAACCGGGTCAACGGCTGGCCCGAGGATGCCCAGCTTGTCACCTATCTACCCATGGCCCACATCGGCGACAGGAACGTCTGCCACTACTGGCCGATGATCCTCGGTGGCACGGTCACGTGTTGCAACGACATCAGCCATGTGCTCGACGTGATGCGAGAGGTCCGGGTCCATGTCGTGTTCGGGATGCCCCGCCTGTTCGAGAAGCTGCGGGCGATCATCGAGCGCGACAGCGACGTGGCCTCGCTGGCGGCGCTCAACCAGGCGCGCCGGCGGGCCATGGGCGAGGACGCGCCCGAGCCCGATCGGGAGCTTCTCTCCAATGTACGGTCGACATACGGGTTCGACCGGCTCCAGTTCGGGATCACTGGGGGGGCGATGACCCCGCCGGACCTGATGGCCTTCCTACATGGCCTGGGCATGCCGGTCGGAGAGATCTGGGGGATGTCCGAATGCACCGGAGTTGCGACAATGAGTGCGCCCGGGGCACAACGAGTGGGTACCGCCGGGACACCGATACCGGGCGTAGACGTGCGCCTAGCGGAGGACGGAGAGCTCGAGCTTCGAGGCCGGGGCATCATGCGCGGCTATCGGGGGAGGCCGGATCAGACCGCCGAGGCGTTCAGCGACGACGGGTGGTTGCGAACCGGCGACATCGGAGAGATCGACCCCGACGGCTATGTGTCCGTGGTGGATCGCAAGAAAGAGCTGATCATCGGTTCGTCCGGAAAGAACATGGCCCCTGCCCGGATCGAGGCCCGGATCAAGGAGGCGTTCCCGTTGATCGGAGGCGCGGTCGCGATCGGCGACGAACGGCCCTACAACGTGGCACTGATCGCGCTCGATCCAGATGCCTGCGCCGGGTTCGCCCGCGAGCATGGCCTCGCCGGCGATTCGCCCGCCGAGCTCGCCGCCGCACCCGCCGTGCGCACGGCAATAGCAGAACAGATTAATCGGGCCAACGATCAGCTATCTGCGCCCGAGCGCATCAAGTGCTTCACGATCGTCCCGGTCGCCTGGGTCCCGGGAGGCGATGAGCTCACGCCGACGATGAAGCCCCGTCGGCGGGTCATCATAAGTAAATACGCGGCGGAGATCGAGGCGCTCTACCGCAAATGAGTTAGTCAGGTTAGTACCTCGTTAGCTAGCGGTTCCGAGAGTTGGACGGCGAGGCTTATCGCAAGTAAGATCGCGCCCGCATAAGATTCTGACAAGCGTTTGGTTGAAGACACGACCTGCGTCGTTGTAGCCCCCGTGCGCGACGGCTAACGCTGAAACCTTCTCGAGAGGAGAGGTCAAGTGGGTAGTTTCAAGAAAGTCCCCGTCGTCGCGACACTGGCCGCGTGTGCGATCGGCATCGCGGCGTGTGGGTCGAGCAGCAGCAGCACCACGAGCAGCGGCAGCGCGTCCGCCGGCTCGTCGACGGCTGCGAGCGCAGGTACGGGCTCGGGCACGAAGAGCCCCGGAGTGCACACGATCGGCGTGCTGCCGAGCACGGCGACGTCGGAGAATCTCGCAGTCTGGATCGCGCAGCTCAAGGCGACCTTGCAACCGCTCGGCTGGACAGTCGACGAGTGCGACGGCGCCGGCAACGTCACGACGATGGAGAACTGCATGGAGTCGTTCGTCACCCACAAGGTGAGCGCGATCGTGACGATGGCCCTGGGCGGTCCGGAGATCCCCGTCGGCTTGAAGCAAGCCGCTGCCGCCAATATTCCGGTCATGGCAGAGGGAACCTCGGTCACTCCGGGCTACGAGAAGGACTTCACGGGCGGGATCTACGCCGACAACATCGTCCAGATGGGTCAGGCCACCGCGGCTTACATCGCCGCGCACCTCAAGAGCCAGCCGGTGGTGGGCGAGGAGATCACCCAGAACTACGGCGGTCAGGGCTACGTCAACGGCGTGATCGCCGGACTGAAATCAGATGGTCTGAAATACACCGATCTGCGTGACACGAACCTCGCGAACATCGTCCCCTCGATGACGCAGAACGCGCAGGCGATCGTCCAGAAGAACACCGGTCCGGTGACGTTCCTCGACTTCAGCGACTTCGGGCCCTCGCTGTTCGAACCCGTCTTCGCGAAAGCGAACCGGAAGAACATCACGTTGATCACCCGCTACGACGATCCGACGACGGTCAAGTTGATGCAGGCGGGCGACAACATCCTCGTTCAGGTGTCGCAGGAGTGGAAGCACATATTCGACATGACCAGTGCGATGCTGGCCCACTTCAACAACGGCACCCCGTTCCCGCCCTACACCCAGACCGTCAACCAGCCCGGAGCGACGGTCATGTCGCTGAAGCAGTTCCCGGCGGGATCGACCGTCGCATACCCATTCAATCCTGCCCTGAAGGCGCAGCTCGCAGAGTGGGCCAAGACGTACAAGCTCCAACCCAGCACCCTCAGCGCTCCGTAGGAGAATGAGCACATGAGCACGGGGAACGCAGTTGTGGACGAGGCCGCCCAAAGCGGCCTCGTCCCCACACCCCCCGCCCCACAGCAGGCCATGCGGGAGCGGGCAAAACGGCACTACCGGCAGATTATTCTCGTCGGCAGCTTTGTCCTGTTGATCATCTTCTTCTGGGTAGAGCGGCCGTCAGAGTTCCCGACGAGCACCAACATCCAGAACCTGATCAACGGCATGCCAGTCCTGACGATGATGGCGCTGGCCGTCACCGTCGTCCTGATCCTCGGGGAGTTCGACCTCTCGGTCCCGAATGTGGCATCGCTAACGACGGTCGTCGTGGCGATCATGACGACGCAAACCAGCCTCGGCCTGATACCCGCGCTGATCGTCGGGTGGCTGCTAGTGGGATTCGCCGCTGGATCGGTCAACGGCGTCGCGGTCGGCTACGGCAAAGCTCCTGCCTTCATCGTAACACTCGCGGTGGGATCGGTGTGCGCCGGCGTGGAGCTGCTGGTCCAGTCGAAGATCAGGCTCGGCCAGACCTCGATCCCGGTGTCCTCGCTCCCTACCGCGCTCCAGGATGTGACCAACCGCCACCTGATTGGATTTGAGCTCGCGGTCTATGTCCTGATCGTGGTCGCTCTGATCCTCGGGCTCGTGCTCGTGCACGCGCCCTGGGGGAGGCACGTCCACGCAATCGGGGGAAACGAGACCGCGGCTCGCCTGGCCGGGGTTCCCGTCCGCCGCACCAAGGTCACGGCGTTCGTCGCGACCGCGGTGCTGGCCGCGCTCGCCGGCGTGCTGTTCAGTTCCGGTAACGGCTACTTCGCAAACGCGTTGCCATCGTACCTGCTCCCCGCCTACGCGGCGGCGTTCTTCGGCGCGGCCGGCGTCGGTCGCCGAGGGTTCTCGGTCCCCGCCACGCTGTTCGGAGCCCTATACCTGGCGACGCTCACGAACGGACTTAGCGTTATGAGCGCACCGCTGTGGGTGGCGTCGGTCGTGCAGGGCATCGTCCTGTTCGTCGCGGTGTTATTGGCGCGGATCGGAACAACCTCGTGAGTGCTTCCGCCAACGGAGCGACGCTGCTCGAAGTCGAGGGCGTCAGCAAGCGGTACGGCGGCATCCAGGCCGTGGCCGACGGCAACCTCCTCGTCGGCCGCTCGGAGATGATCGGCCTCGTCGGGCCCAACGGATGCGGCAAGTCGACGATGCTCAACATCGTCTCCGGTCTGGTGAAGCCGAACGGAGGGTCGGTCGTGTTCGACGGCCAACCGCTTCCCCTCGGGCACTATCGAAACATCCAGGCCCGCGGCCTGGTGCTGGTCGCGCAGGAGCTGGCGCTGGCACCGGTTGACACGGTCTGGGAGAGCGTGGTGCTCGGCGCAGAGCCCAGGCACCTGGGGCGGATCAACCGGCGCCGCGCTCGCCAGATCGCCGCCGACACGCTCGCTCAGCTCGGTCACGAGCTCCCGCTCAATGCCCCGGTAGGATCGCTACCGCCGGTCGAGCGGCGGCTGGTCACGATCGCGCGGGGCGCAGCCCGTCCCGAGGTGCGCCTACTGATCCTGGACGAGCCGACCGCCGGACTGCCGACCGCGGAGGCGGCGCGCGTGATAGCGGCGATGAAGAAGCTCATCGACGCCGATCGCTCCGTGATCCTCGTCTCTCACCACATCGAGGACATCGTGTCTTCGTGCAGCAAGGTGACGCTGATGCGCGACGGCCGCACCTACCGGACGCTGGCCGGCGCCGAGGTCAACAAGGGAGGCATCGTCAGGCTCCTGCTGATGAACTCCGCGAGCATTCCCGACGATGAGAATGCGGCGCCGGAATCCAACGAGCTCGGGGACGTTGTGGCGACCTTCTCCGAGGTGAGCGGCGAGTTCCTCGACGGCGTGTCGCTGAGCGTTCGGCGTGGGGAGGTCGTTGGCATCGCCGGAATCCTCGGCTCCGGCGCGAGCGAGGTGATCCAACTCCTATCGGGTCAAAGGCAGCCGCGCGAAGGCCAGGTTAAGGTTGGGGCTGCCCAGGTCACGCCATCGGCTCCGCACACGGCGCTGCGATCCGGTGTCGGGTTCGTCTCCGGGGACCGCGCCAACCTGGTGATCAGGCAAATGACCGTCTCCGAGCACGTCGCCCTGCCCGCCCTCGAGCGTCTCAGGAGCCGCCTGCGTCTGGTGTCGAAGAGCCGCGAACGGAAGTGGGTCGAGGAGTCGCTCGGCGCGCTCTCGGTCAAGGGCAAACCGGAGGCGCCGATGACCTCGCTGTCGGGCGGCAACCAGCAGCGGGCGCTGATGGCGCGGTGGGTGGGCCTGCCGGTCGACGTGCTCGTCGTGGATCAGCCGACGGTCGGCGTCGATCTCGCGGGTCGCGCGCAGCTGCTGGCGGTCGTGCGCAAGCTCGCCGCGGAGCGGGGCGTCGTGATCACCGCCGAGCCCGAGGAGCTGGCAATGGTCTGCGACCGTGTCGTGTGCCTGCGGCGCGGCTCGGTGGCCGCCGAGCTTACCGGCGACGCCGTGACCGAAGAGGAGATCCTTCACGCGACCTCCTGACCGCGTTGCGTGCGGCCCGACGCGCGCGAGGACCGATGTGATGTTCTGCTCGGGGCCCGAGCGAGCCTTAACAGATTAAGGCTCGCTCAGTTGATCCGGAGAACGCGCTCAGGCGATCAGATCTGCGCCGGCGTCGACCGCGAGCGGCACCCCGGTGATGTAACGCCCCTCCTCGGAGGCAAGGAACACGATCGCGTTTGAGATGTCGACCGGCTCGACCCACGGGACCGGGAGGGTGTGCATGGATTGGGAGACCGGCGCCAGGTCATCCGGACCCGGATTCTCTACGTCGGGACAGAACAGCGGGTAGATCTCGTCGTTCATCAGCATCGGTGTGTTGACTTGAGTCGGATGAATGCTGTTGACGCGAATCTTCTGAGGACCCAACTCGACGGCCAGCACCCGCATCAGCCCGACGACCCCGTGCTTTGACGACGCGTAGTGGGCTAGGTTCGCAAACGCGTGCAGTCCCGCCGCCGAGCTCGTGATGATTATCGAGCCTCCGTCGCCATGAGCGGTTAGGTGGCCGAGGGCGACCTGACACGTGTTCCAGACCCCGGTCTGGTTGACCGCGATGACGTCGTCCCACGCCTGTGAGGTGATGTCCGTGGCCGCGGCAAAACCGGAGATCCCGGCGTTGGCTACGACGATGTCGAGACGGCCGAGCTCGGCGACACCAGCGTCGAGCGCGGTCCGAAGGCCATCGGCGTCGCGCACATCGGCCTTTCGCGCGACGATCCGGCGGTCCTCCTCCTCGACGAGCCGGACCGTTTCGGTCAGATCAGCTTCGGTTGACATCGGATATGGGACCGACGCGATCTGCTGGCAGATGTCGACCGCGATGATGTCGGCTCCCTCCTGCGCGAGGCGCACGGCGTGACTGCGACCCTGACCGCGTGCGGCACCAGTGATGAACGCGACCTTATTCTCAAGTCGACCCATTTCCAATCTCCTTCTCGCCCGGTTCAGCCAAGCACTACCTTGGTGACGATCCCGGCATCAACGGGCAAAGCAGTTCCAGTGATGTAGCGCGCTTCGTCAGAGGCCAGGAATAGCACGGCGTTTGACACGTCGCGCGGTTCCACCCACGGGACCGGGATCAGGTTCATATTGGTGGAAACATCCACGATGTCGTCGCGCCCCGGGGACTCCAGATCGGGCCGAAACATCCTGTAGATCTCGTCGTTCATGATCATCGGCGAGTCCACCTGCGTCGGGCAGACGGCGTTGACTCGGATCATGCTCGGACTCAGCTCGTTGGCGAACGAACGCATCAGGCCGATCGCCCCATGCTTGGCGGCAACGTAGTGAGCCAGCCCCGGCGGGCCGATGACGCCGGCCGCGGAGGCGCAGATCACGATCGAGCCTGATCCCTGCTCGAGCAGGTGTGGGACAGCCGCCTTGATCGTGTGCCACACCCCCTTGAGATCGATGTTGATCATCTCGTCCCAGGCGGCCTCGGTGATCTCGTGTCCGGCTGCATAGGATGCGATCCCGGCGTTGGCGACCACGATGTCCAGGCCCCCGAGCTCGGCGCGTCCTTCCTCCATCACCGACCTCACGCGGTCGAAGTCGCGGACGTCGGCGACAGCCGTCACGACCCTGTGGTCGAGTGCCTCGACAAGGCTGGCCGTCTCGGACAGATCCGCTTCGGTCGCCATCCCGTAGGTGACGCTCTCGACCGGAGCGCAGATGTCGACAGCGATGATGTCCGCGCCCTCCTCAGCCAACCTCACCGCGTGGCTCCGGCCCTGGCCACGCCCGGCCCCGGTTACGAACGCCACCTTTCCCTCGACGCGACCGGCCATCAACGCTCCTCTCATTCTGTGTACCGGGTGATCCTGGTCCCGGCGGTGCGAGCCTACCAGACGTTTGTCTGGAGGAAACGACAATCACAGCCTTCTGGTCGCGCCACTGGCTGTTGCGTCAAAGTCGCGCGCGCGCCTGGACGCGTCGCACGCCATCGGTAAGACTTCCGTTTGTTTGAGTCCGCTAGCGAGTCCCACGCAGTTAGCCGATGCCGGCGCTGGCATCGAGCTCGCGTACGAGACCTTCGGAGACGACGGCGCGACCCCGGTCGTGCTGATCCACGGTCTGGCCACGCAGATGCTCGGCTGGCCGGCGGAGTTCTGCGCGGGACTGGGCGATCGGGGTCACCGGGTGATCCGGTTCGACAACCGTGACGTCGGTTTGTCGACTCATCTCCATCAGGCGCCGCCCGTGGACCTGGTGGCGCTCCTGCGCGGCGATACGAGCAGCGCGCCGTATCGGTTGCACGACATGGCCGCCGATACGGTCGGCCTGCTCGACGCACTGGGCCTCGACGCCGCCCATTTCGTCGGCGCCTCAATGGGCGGCACGATCGCCCAGACGCTTGCGATCGAGCAGCCCCAGCGGGTGCTCTCGCTCACGTCGGTCATGTCCACCACCGGCGACCCCGAGGTCGGGCAGCCGAGCGCGGAGGCGATGGCGGCGATCCTGTCGCCTCCTGCCAGCGATCGCGCGGGCGCGATCGAGCGGGCGGTGCGTGCGTACCGGGTCGTCGGCTCGCCGGGCTTCCCGTTCGACGAGCTCGGGGTTCGCGACCGGGCGGGTCGGTCGTTCGACCGCGCCCACGACCCTGCTGGAGCCATGCGGCAGCTCGCGGCGGTCGCGGCATCGGGGGACCGGACGGCGGCGCTCCGACGGGTGACCGTTCCTACGCTCGTCATCCACGGCCGGGATGACATCGTGGCTGCGGTCAGCGGCGGGATCGCGACCGCGCAGGCCGTACCGGAAGCCGAGCTACTGATCATCGAAGGGATGGGCCACGATCTGCCGCGCGCGCTCTGGCCGCAGATAATCGATCGAATCAGCCGGCTGGTCGAGCGGGCCAATGTGGACTGAGACCCGTCAGGGGCGCGTCGCGGTGGCTCGCTTCAACCGCCCGCCGATGAACTACTTCACCGACGCGGACATCGATCAGCTCGAACGTCTCGTCGGCGATTGGGCGCAGCCGGGGATCGGCGCGGTTGTTCTCGCCGGAGGTCTGCCGGGAAAGTTCATAACCCACTTCGACGTCGATGCGATCCTGCGTAAGCAGGAGCAACCAGAGGGGCCGATCGAGGCTCCGGTCCGGAGCCGTCGCTTCCACGCGATGATCAGGACACTGAACGAGCTCCCCAAACCGGTGATCGCAGCCCTCAACGGCGACGCGATGGGCGGTGGTTTCGAGCTCGCGCTCGGCTGCGATGTCAGGATCGGCGAGCTCGGCGATTACCGGTATGGCCTCCCCGAGGTGCGCCTCGGGATTGTCCCTGGAGGCGGCGGCCTCACCCGTTTGTCGAGGCTGATCGGGCCGGGGCGCGCGCTGCTGCTCGGGCTATCCGCCAGGGTGCTGGACCCCGAGGAGGCCCACCGCGCCGGTCTTGTCGAGCAGCTCGCGCCCGATGCTGTCGCGGCTGCGATCGAACTAGCCACGCGGATCGCCGACCTGACGCCGAGCGCCGTCGCCATGGCGAAGAGGATCGTGTACCAGACGGCCGGCCTGCCGCTTTCGGTGGCCCTCGACGCCGAGCTTGAGAGCGCATACCGGGCCAAGCAATCACCGGACGCGGCGGCCCCGATGCGGGAGTACCTCGAGCTGCCGCTGACCGAGCGTCGCGCCTGGCTCGACCAGTAGGCGACCCCAAGGATCGTTGCAAAATCAACCGTACGTTTGGTACTTTCGCTAGGTGACCTCGACCGCGCAAGAACGCCTCGGGCCGCTGGCGGGCCGGACGATCGTCACCGGGGTGGCTGGCGACGACATCCACGTGATGGGTATCCGGCTGGTCGAGCACGCGCTTAGATCGGCCGGGGCGAACGTCGTCTCGCTCGGCGTGATGACACCGATATCCGAGTTCGTGGACGCCGCGGCCGAGACGGCGGCCGTCGCCGTGGTGCTGTCTTCGTCCAATGGGCATGCCGCGATCTCGTGCGATGGAATGCGCGAAGCGTTCATCGAGGCCGGCCTGGGCGAGGTGTTGCTGTACATCGGCGGCAACCTGAACGTCGGACGGGCCGCCTCGTTCGATGACGTTGAGCGCCGATTCAAGATCCTCGGTTTCGACCGGGTGTTCGCGCCGCGCGCCGATCTTGACGTCGCCCTCGACCTGATCGCCTCCGACATCAACTCGAAAGGACAGTGAGCATGGTCGAGCTCCTGTCGGTTCGGAACGAAATGCTGACCGACGAAGAGTTCGAATCAGACCGCTCGTCCGCTTATGCCGGATCGCCGATGACCCCAGTGGTCGACCTCGACGAGGCATTCAGTTTCTGCCGAGAAGAGTTTGCCGATCGCAACTGCCCGGCAGTGATGGCCGAGGCGAAGGCGTCGGGCAGGACGCTTGTGCAGCCGCGAGCCGGTGTCGCTCACCTTGAGGGGCAGCGCCTTCTGAACCAGCTACTCACCGAGGCCGGCGCCGACATCATCCCGATCACGATCGACAGCATGACGCGCACCCATCGCTGGGATCACGCGTCACGGGCCGCGCTTGATAGCACGCCGACCAAGTCGCTGTTGAACGGATACCCGCTCATCCATCACGGGCTGGAACGGACGCGTGAGCTCGTGCTGGGGAGCGAGCGGCCCGTGCACCTGCGAGCCAACTCGACCGACCTGCGGCTGGTTGCGGACGTTGGCTTCGCGTGCGGGATGAGTGGGTTCGTTTCGGGGCCGATCTACTCGACCGTCCAGTACTCGAAGACCACATCGCTGGCCGAAGCGATCCGCAACTGGCAGTACGTCTACCGGTTGATCGGCAAGTACACCGAGGCTGGCATCCCGATCATGGACGACGCGCTCGGGCTGACCCAGAGCGCCTCGTGCTCGGTTCCGGCGCTTATGCACGCCGGCGTCGTGCTCGAAGCCCTGATGATGGCGGCCCAAGGTGTCAAGCACGTGCTCGCGTACGCGATCTCGCAGGGTACGATCGCGCAGGACGTCGCTGCGTGCCTCGCTGTGCAGGAGCTGACCGAGGATTACCTCGCCCGGCTGGGCTTCGCCGATGTCAACGTGTACATGACCAGCAACCACTTCGCCGGAGCGTTCCCACCCGACGAGGCGGCCGCGTACGGCCTGATTTCGATGAACACTCTGGTCGCGGCCATGGCCCGCGCCACGCTGCTGTACGTGAAGTCCGTGGAGGAGGGCCTTGGCGTCCCGACCGCCGAGGGCAACGCCGCGAGCGTTCGCTCGACTAGATACACCCTGCACTTGCTCGGCGGCCAGGATTTCGCGGCCCACTCGGAGGAGGTCGAATTCGAGCGTCGGCTCAATCTGATGGAGGGGCGGGCGATTCTCGACGCGGTCCTCGAGTTGGGGGACGGTGATCCCGTGCAAGGGACCATCCGCGCCTTCGAGGCAGGGGTGCTCGACGAGCCGGCGGCGCCGAGCCGGATCGCCCACGGGGATGTACTCGTGGTCCGGGACGCAAAGGGGGCGGTCCGGTTTCTGGACAGCGGGAACGTGCCGATCCCCGCGGAGGCCCGCCGGTTGGAGCGTGAGCGACTCGATGAGCGGATCGCACGCAAGGGCACCCAGCTCGGATACGACGACGTGGTGGCCGATCTCGAGCACATCGTCGGGAGCGCGGTGTTGTGAGCCGCTGGGCCTGGCTGTTCGATATCGGAAGCACGTTCACGAAGCTCGCGGTGGTCGACCTGGATGATCCCGGGGCGCGGTACCGCGCCCAGGCGCCGACGACCGTGGCCACCGACGTGCGTCACGGCTTCATGGCCGCCGTGAACGAGATTCACCGGCAGGACGGTCCTCGCTTCGACGACGCCCACTACCGAGCTGCCAGCAGCAGCGCCGCCGGTGGCCTTGCCCTTGTCGTCTCCGGTCTCATCCCGCGGCTCAGCGCCGAGGCGGGCCGAATCGCCGCTCTCGGCGCCGGTGCCAAGCTTGTCGGCACCCTGAGCCACCGAATCACGCTGGCCGATCTGCATATGCTGGTCGACGATCCGCCGGACATCATCGTCTTGACGGGCGGCACTGACGGGGGCGACCGCGACACGTTGATGGTCAACGCGTACGCGCTGGCAACTTGGCGCGGATGTCCCGCCGTCATCGTCGCCGGTAACCGGGAGGTTGCCGGGGAGGCGGCCGGCGTTCTCAGCGCGGCGGGGGTGCGAGCGCAGACGGTGATGAACGTACTACCGGAGCTCGACCGTCTCGTGACCGACCCGCTCAGCGAGGCGATCCGGGATGAGTTCCTGTGCAACATCGTGCACGCCAAGGGCATCGCCGGAGTGCGTGACCAGCTCGACGCCGAGATCCTTCCGACACCGGGCGTGGTCCTCGACGGCGTCAAACTGATGGCCGAGCGCATCTTCCCCAACGGGCTGCTGGCGGTCGAGGTCGGCGGAGCCACCACCAACGTCCACTCGTGGGCCACGCCCGACCCCGAAGCCGGAGTCATTCGGCGAGGCCTGACCGAGCCGAGCCTCAAGCGCACCGTCGAGGGCGATCTCGGTGTGCGCTGGAACGCGGACACGATCGTCGAGCTGGCCGGGGAGAGGTGGCTCCGCGACCGTGGGGTCGAGGACGAAGTCGGCTTGGAGCGCTACGTCGACCGGATCACGGCCCGGCCAGCCTCGTTACCCGCCGACGCGACCGAACGGCGCTTCGACGCACTGCTGGCCACGTTCGCGGCGCAGACCGCGGTCTCTCGCCACTGCGGACGCCACCGCCAGGTGATGCTCCCCGAAGGCCCTGTGCTCGTGCAAGAGGGAAAGGACCTGCGGCGGGTGGAGGCTGTGATCGGGATCGGCGGCGCGGTCATCTCAGCCGCGGACCCCGAGGCGCTGGTCACGGCGGCGTTGCGGACAGGGGATCCCTTCAAGTTGACCCCCTCGGCGCCGGACATCCTGATCGATTCCGACTACGTCGTATACGCGGTCGGACTGCTCGGTCCGGCTTTCCCGCACGCCGCCGTCGAACTCGCTCGGTGCTCACTTGACCGCTCCGCTCCCGTCGGAGCTCGGGGATAGGTCGTGACGGTCCGACCCACGACCTAGTCCTGGAAGACCGGGATCACGCTGATCCGACGTGACGAGATCCGCTACCGCGGGGTGCCGATCGAGGAAGTCATCGAGACGTGGAGCTTCCCCGCGACGGTCTGGCTGCTGCTGGCCGGCTCACCACCCGATGGCGGACAGGAGGACGCCATTAAGCGCGTTCTCGTCGCCGCCTGCGATCACGGGCTCGCGGCTCCGTCGATCGCTGCGGCGCGGACGGTGGCGTCGACGCGGGGCGCGCCGGGGGCGGCGATCGCCGCCGGGCTGCTGGCGTTCGCCGGGCCGGCGCACGGCGGCGCGGCCGGTGCGAGTGCGCGGCTGCTGGAGGAGATCCGCGAGGGCGCGGACGCCTGGCCGGTGCCAGACGAGGCGGTAGAGAGCATGGTCAGCCACTGGCTGGATCAAGGCCGACGCGTCCCGGGGTTCGGCCATCCGTACCACGCGCGCGATCCGCGTGTGCCAGGCCTGATGGCGGGTATCGCGCAGGCTGACGGTTATCGGCGGCTCGTCGGCTCGCTCGAAGGCGCGCTCGCGCGGGCAAAGGGCGATCGGCTGGCGATGAACGCAGACGCGGCGGCCGCGGCCCTGCTCCTCGACGCCGGGCTGCCGGCGACCGCGATCGACCTCGTAACGTCGATCGGCCGGTGCGTGGGACTCGCCGCTCACGTTCACGAGGAGACGGCCGAAGAGGCGCCGTTCCGGGCCCCGTCGCTTGACAGCGTCGAGTACGTCGGACCCGAACGGCGCAACGGGGGTTGATGTGCGGTTGACCGAGGCGACGAGCAAGGCGCTTTTGGCACGCTACGGGCTGCCTGCCCCCGTGGGCCGCTCGTGCGAGTCCCCGGAGCAGGTTGGCACGGCGGCGGAGGAGATCGGATGCCCCGTCTACGTCAAGGCACAGATCCCCTACGGCGATCGGGCCAGCCTCGGTCTCGTAGTCAAGGCGGAGACGCCCGAGGACGCCCTGATCGGGGCCGCCGAACTGATCGGCAGCGCGGTCGAGGGCACGGTGGTCACGTCGGTGCTCGTGGAGGCAGCGATACAGGCCGATGTGAGCGTGTACGTCAGCGCCCATGTCGACGGCAATGTCGGCGCGCGGATCCTGAGAATCGGCTTGGGCGGCGGAAGCGGCTACGTTCCCGAGTCGGCCGAGGTACGGATTGCGGTCCCCCGCGGTGGCCTCGAGACGTTTCAGATTCGCGGGTTGCTAGAGCCGACCGGGCTGACGGGCCCAAGCCGTGAAGCGGTCGTTCGGGCTGTCCAGGCGGTATTGCGGGCGGCTCTCGAATGGCACGCCTACACGATCGAGGTCAACCCCCTGTTCGTCACCACTTCCGGCCCGGTGGCGATCGACGCCAAGGCGGAGCTCGACGACTACAGCCTCGAGTTGGTACCAGACCCGGGGCTGCTGCCGACTGAAGCCGAGTCGCCGCGAGAGCTCGCTGCCCGTCGGTTCCAGGCTCAAGACCACCGAGGCTCATTCCGGTTCGTACAACTGGTTGACGAGGCTGAAGCGCCGCCCGCCGGCGGGCCACCGCTCGTCGGGTCGCACTCGGTCGGCGGCGGTGAATCATTGGTCGTGTTCGATGCGCTTGACGCGGTCGGCCTGCGCCCGGCCAACTACTGCGACACGAGCGGTGCCCCGTCCCGAGCGAAGGTCGCGTTCGCAGCCGAACTGATCGCATCCCAACCGCACATCGAGGGCTTCTTCTTCTCCTCGTGCATTGCCAACCAGCCGCTGTCGGTGACCGCGGGAGGTCTCGTCGACGGTTTCACAGCCGCGGGCTGGCACGGCCCGACCGTGATCAGGATCGCCGGCAACGAGGAAGACCTGGCTCGGGGCGTCGTCGAGGAATGGGCGCGCCGGACCGAGGCTCCCGCGATCGTGGTCGGCCGCGAGGTCGACGAGTGGGAAGCCGCCCGCCTGCTCGCCGATGTCCTCGCGGTGTCGAGCCGCTGATGGCTTTCTTGATCGACGCGGACACGCGGATTGTCGTTCAGGGATTGACCGGCGCCACGGGTCGCCTCGGGGCAGAGATGATGCAGGCCGGCGGAGCCAAGATCGTGGCCGGCGTGACGCCCGGAAAGCGAGGGGAGCTCGTCGACGGGATCCCCGTGTTCGACACGGTTGATGAGGCGGTCGAGGCGGGCGGCACGGCTTCGATCCTGTTCGTGCCTGCGGCACTTCTACGAGACGCCGCGCTCGAGGCGATCGAGGCCGGGATGGACCCGATCGTGCTGATGGTCGACGGCGTGCCGCTCGACGTCTCGCTCGAGCTGGTGGCCGCGGCGGAGCACCGAGGTGTGACTCTGATCGGGCCGAACAGTCCCGGTGTGATCTCACCGGGCCGCAGCCTCCTGGGGGCGCTGCGTGCCGAGTTCTACTCGCCGGGCACCATCGCGCTCATCTCCCGCAGCGGCGGGATGATGACGACGATCGCTTACCAGCTCACGCTGGCGGGGCTCGGCCAGAGCACGTGCGTCGGCGTCGGTGGCGACGCGGTCATCGGGCTCGACGTCTCGGCGGCAGCCCTGCTCGCGCAAAACGACCCAGAAACCGACCGGCTGCTGATCTTCGGCGAGGTCGGGACCGGTCAGGAGGAACGGCTTGCCCAGCTCGTTCGCGACGGCGCGATCACCAAGCCGGTCTACGCGTATATCGCCGGAGCCGCGGCACCGGCGGGCAAACGATATTCACACGCGGGCGCGTCCGCCGACGAGCACGGTGGGGGCGCGGAACGCAAGCGGTCGATCCTCAGGGACGCCGGCATTACCGTGCTCGATCGCTACATCGATGCCCGCGGCATCGGTCACGTCGCATCCATCGAAAGGGGAACGCGTAGGCATGCCTGGTGAGCTGGCGGATCGCGTGGCGGTGATCACCGCGGCAGGATCGGGAATGGGTCGGGAGGGGGCGATCCTGTTTGCAGCCGCGGGAGCCCATGTTGTGGTTGTCGACATCCGCCCCGACGCCGGCGCCGAGGTCGTCGACCAGATTGCCGGCGGCGGCGGGAGTGCCGAGTCCCACGTGGTCGATATGACGGATCTCGATCAGATCGAGCGGCTGGTGAGCGATGTCGGCAAGAAACACGGACGCATCGACGTGCTGTGGAACCACGCCGGTGCCGCGGGGCCGCGCGGGTTCGAGTTCGACGGCGACGTGTGGGACTTCCAGGTCAACATCAACCTTCGTTCGGCGGTGTTTTTGACCAAGACGATTCTCCCGCTGATGGGACAGGACGGTCGTGGCGGCTCGGTTCTGTTCACTTCGTCGGTGTCCGGCATCATCGCCTCGCGCAATAGTCCGGTGTATGCCGCGCTGAAGGCCGCGATCATCGGCTTCATGCGTTGCATCGCCGCAATCGGTGGTCCGCAGGCGATTCGGGCCAACGCGCTGCTGCCGGGAGCGACCGAGACGCCGATGCTGCAGCAGTTCTTTGCAGCGCCGGGCGAGCCCGCCGAGGTGCTCGAGGAGCGTCTCGCCTCATTCCAGCAGGCGATCCCGATGAGACGATTCTGCCGGCCATCCGAGGTCGCGCAACTGGCGCTGTTCCTCGCCAGTGATCGCTCCAGCTACCTCACCGGCGTCGCGATCCCGATCGACGGCGGCTACACCGCTTTGTAAAGGAGAACTGACATGGGGGAGAACTGTCATGGCCACACCAACGGTTGATCGAACGCACACTTGGAGCGGGCAGGAGCTGTCCGCGAGCTGCTTCATCGACGGCGAGTGGGAGCAGGGGCACGACGATGCGGTGGCCGATGTCCTCAACCCGGCGACCGAAGAGTCACTTGCATGCCTGCGGTTTGCTTCGATGAGCCAGGTCGAGCACGCGATCGCCTCGGCACGTCGGGCGATCGATCAGGGGGTATGGCCGGCAGCATCGCCGCGCGACCGCAGCCTGCTCCTGCACCGGCTGACTGATCTGTTCGAAGCTCACCGCGAGGAGTTCGTCGATCTGATCGTGTCCGAGGTGGGGATGCCGCTGCCAGTGGCGCAGGCGGGTCAAGTCGGCGCTGCGATCGACACGTTTCGATGGTTCGCCGACGCGGCCGCCCGCGGACCCCTCGGCGGCTACGAGCAGGGCCTGCCGCTTCATTACGCCCCGGTGACGAGCGCGAGCCTCCTGCGGTCAGAGCCCGTCGGCGTCGTGGCCGCGATCACCGCGTACAACTTCCCACTGTTCCTCCTCGCCCGAAAGCTGGGTGGCGTCCTCGCTTCCGGTTGTGCGGCAGTCGTCATGCCTTCAGAGCGGGCGCCCCTGTCCACATGGCGCTTCTTCGAGCTGCTCGAAGAGGTGGAGTTTCCGCCCGGCGTGGCCAATCTGGTGATCGGCGGACGCGATGCGGGCACGACGCTCAGTTCGCATGTTGATGTTGACATGGTCAGCTTCACCGGTTCGGTTGCCGTCGGCTCAGCGGTGATGGCGCAGGCAGCCCCTACGACCAAGAGGGTGGTGCTCGAGCTCGGTGGGAAGTCACCGACCATCGTTCTGCCCGGGGCGGACATCGAGACGCTGACCGGTCCGTCGATCATGCGTATGTCGTTTGCGACCGGCCAGGCGTGCGGGTGCACGACCCGGACGTTCGTCCCGGAATCTGCGTATGAGGAATACGTGGACTCGGCCGGCCGGTTCATCCGAGCCATGAAGGTCGGGAACCCTCGTTCCGCCGACACGGTGCTCGGGCCCCTCATCCGGGACGAGCAGCGACGCTCCGTCGAGGGGTACGTCGAGCGGGCGATCGAAGCAGGAGGCGAGATTATCGCGGGGGGAGGACGCCCGAGCGAGCCGGTCGGCTTCTACATGAATCCGGCCCTCGTCGCCGGCGTCGACAACCGCTCGGAGATCGCCCAAAACGAGCTGTTCGGCCCGGTCGGCGTCGTGATGCGATACACGAGCCTCGAGGAGGCGATCAGGCTCGCCAACGATTCGCGCTTCGGGTTGAACGCGGCCGTGTGGGGACCCACCGATCAGGCCCTCGGCGTCGCTCAGAGGATCCGGTCTGGCTCGGTCGCGGTCAACGGCGGCGGCGGAGCGCGGCCCGACGCGCCGTGGGGCGGGCCTCGTGAGAGCGGCATCGGCCGGGAGGGCGGCGAGGCCGGGTTCCAAGACTTCTTCGAGATCAAACACATCCAGTGGCCGGTGGCCGGTCCGGCGCGCCCTCGGTGACCGGCGGGTCAGACGAAGAAATCCGGAAGCAGATCCTCCTCGCGCGTTCCGGGGGGCCGGTAGCGGGCGAAGTCGGTCACGCCCTCGGCTCGGAGCACGTCGTCGTCGATGAACAGGTTCCCGGTGCAGTCGCGGGTGGGGCGCAGAAAGATCGCGCGGGCCGCGTCCGCGATGATTTCGGGACGGCGAGAGCGGGCAAGCGCGTTCTCGCCGCCGAGGACGTTGCGCACGGCGACCGTCGCGAGGTACGTGCGCGGCCAAAGGCCGTTGAAGGCGACGCCGCGATCTCGAAACTCCTCGGCCATGCCGAGGACCCAGAGGCTCATCGAGTACTTGGCGACGGTGTTCGCGACATGGTCGCGCAGCCAGCGCCGATCTCCCAGGTTGATGGGGGGCGAGAGCATCAGGACGTGCGGGTTCTCGGCTTCAAACAGGTGGGGAAGGCAGGTCTTGGTGAGCAAGAAGCTCCCGCGGACGTTGACGTCCTGCATGAGGTCATAGCCCTTCATCTCGAGCTCGAGCGTTCCGGTGATGTTGATCACCGACGCGTTGTTGACGCAGATGTCGACCCCGCCGAACCGCTCCACGCACGTCCTCACGGCGTGCTCCACATCGTCGTCGCGGCGGACGTCGCCAACGATCGGCAGCGCGTGCCCGCCCGCCGCCTCGATCGCGCGCGCGGCGGTGAAGATCGTCCCGTCCAGTCGCGGGTGCGGTTCCGCTGTCTTGGCGAGCAGGCAGATGTTGGCGCCGTCCTGGGCTGCGCGCAACGCGATGGCCAGACCGACCCCACGGCTCCCGCCGGAGATCACCACGGTCTTTCCGGCGAGCGAACTCAGCAGGTCACCGCACCGACGATCGCTTACCGGGTCCGGGGGCCGATATCAGCAAACTGCGACGGCCCGAGGCGCGGCTGTGGCTTCCACCACGCGGCCATTCGGAATCACAGTTTCGGCTGTCCGCGAGCCCTCGTGCAGGTATAAGTGCCGAACTCGCGCCGAACTTGGACCCGAAAGCCCGACGGCCGGCGGCAAGAGAGCGCCGTCGATCGGACGGCGGGGCAACGGGGTTACGCTGGGATAGCAGAATCGGTGTTCCATGACGGCATCTCCATTAGCTTCCACCAAACGATTGGTAGGCTAGCCAATCCGGACAGTGGTGTCAAGTGATCGGACTCATATGTCGCTCCTTAGCGTCGGGTTCCGCAGGCGGCGTGCAGCGCAAACACCGCGGGACTGATCGGACTTACGCGCGATCTCCCGGTCAGCGCGGCACGGCACCTCCGGGCAGCAGCTCGATCTGCTGCTCGGCGGTCCGGCAAGCGAGCTCGACGAACCGCGGGATGATTGGTCTGGCGTCGCGCCTGCGGCGCAGCACCGCGATCACGGACGGAGTCGCGCCCGTCAGCTCGATCACCCTGACAACCGGGTTCGTCGTTAGCCGTGCCAGAGCCGCCGGAGAGCTCACGAGCAGGTTGTGACTCGCGATCGCGAACTGTGCCTCGGGAACGGTCTTTACCGGGGCGACCTCATGATCCCAGTTCTGATCGCCGCGAAAATCGTTCAGCTGCCAGTAGTTGGACCACTCCGTCGGCGAGTCGAGCGGCAGCGTCGGGAAATGCAGGATGTTCTGGACATCGACGCTCCGCTCCTCAGCGAGCTCATGACCCGTGCCGACCATCAGGACGCGGGGCTCCTCGGCGATCGGCGTCAGCACGAGGTCCGGATGCGCCAGCGGCGCCCTGACGAGCCCGATGTCGACACTCCCATTGAGGACCGCCGTCACCTGCTCGTTAAAGGCCAGCTCCTGGAGGCGCAGGACGACACCGGGAAACGCCTGACGCCAGGTGGCGAGGATCGGCGCCAGCAGTTCACCCGCGCTGAGCACGCCCGCGAGCACACCGACCTTGACGACTGAGGAGCGTCGTTCGGACATCTCCCGCAGTGCTGCCCGCGCGGTGTCGATCCGCTCGAGGATCTCACGGCCGTGTTCGAGCAGCTCGCGACCTTCTGGCGTCAGCTCAATCCCGCGGGGGCTGCGCAGCATCAATTCGATGCCCAACTCGGCCTCTAGTCGGGCCACCGCCTGGGAGATCTGCGGTTGCGAGATGTACAGCCGCCGCGCTGCCGCCCTAATGCCACCCTCGTCGCTGACGGCGACGAAATACCTCAGTTGGCGCAGGTCCACTCGACGGCAAACCCTAACACTCGTTTGGTAGGCCGATACCGATTTCGTATCACCCGTGACGAAGCTCGCGCCTATCCGCGGCGAAGATTCCAGACTAGCTTCTCGCCCGTAGGCACACGCGGTGCAGCCAGGTCGGCTGCTGAATCGAGGAGAGCAAACCATGGGTCTAGGACATGGAGTGGTGGTCGGCGGAAGCATTGCGGGCCTGACGGCCGCGCGCGCCCTGAGCGAGTCGTTTGACCGAATCACGATCGTCGAGCGAGACGAGCTGCCGAACGGGATCGAGCACCGGCGGGGCGTCCCCCAAGCCAAGCAGCTGCACGTGATCCTTCCGCTCGGTGCGGAGATCATGGAGGAGTTCTTCCCCGGCTTCAAGCAAGAGCTGAGCGAAGCAGGCTGCTCGACCTTCGACGAGGTCAAGGACACGCCGTGGTTCGGGCGTCAAGGCTGGCGGGCGCGGCGGGATTCCGACGTGACATTGATTGGGTTCCGGCGGCCGCTGCTCGAGCACGTGATCCGCGAGCGCGTCCGCGCCATCGGCAACATCGAATTCCTCACGGGAGCCGTGACCGGGCTCCAGAGCACCGACGACCACTCCAGGGTCACAGGGGCGACGTTTATCGATGGAGCGACGAACGCACCCGCCACACTCGAGGCGGAGCTTGTCGTCGACGCCAGCGGGCGCGGTTCGCGAAGCCCCAAGTGGCTCGAGCAGCTCGGCTACGAGCGTCCACTGGAGCAGCACGTGCGCGCCTACTACGGGTACGCAAGCCGCTTTGTGGCAGTCGATGAGGAGCGGCTGCCCGACGGGCTCCGAGGCGTCATCACGATGCCCTTCCCGGGCTCTACCAGGGGGGGCTGCTTCCTCCCCTCCGACAACGGTTTGTATACGTGCTGCGCGATGGGCGCCATGAGGGATTACCCGCCGGCCGAGGAAGAGGCGTTCATGGAGTTCCTACGCGAGGCGCCGTCGCCACTGCTCGCGCAGATGGCTGAGCTTGCCGAGCCCGTCACCGAGATCAACACCTACCACCATCCGGGCAACCAGCGCCGGCTGTGGGAGGAGATGCCACGCCGGCCCCGCGGCTTCATCCCGGTCGGCGACGCGGTTGCATCATTCAACCCGATCTACGGCCAGGGTATGACCGTGGCCGCATTCGAGGCTCAGAAGCTGCGTGATCGGATCGCCACGACTGGCGGCGACCTCGACGCACTGCCGGATGCATTCATGGAGGACCTGACCGCCGCATGCGAGTTCCCGTTCTCGATCGCCGCAGGCAACGACGCCAACTATCCCGGAGCGTCATTCATCAACGCCCAGCCGCCGCCTCCCGAGAACGCGGAATTCTTCGCCCTTGCGGAGCAACTGGCCACCGAGGATCCCGACGTCGCCCGGGACATACTGCACGCCACTGGCTGGTTCGAAGCCGAGCTGCTGGCCTCGCCGACGCTCGTCAGCAAGGTGCAGGACTGGGTCGCCTCCGGGCAGCAGGTCACCAACAACGATCCGACCCGGGTGCGTGAGCCCGTGTCGCAGCCAGCCTGAATAAGGACAGGAGAGAGTGTCATGAATATCAACGTCAACGGCATCGACTTGCATTTTCTCGATGAGGGCGAAGGCGCGCCCGTTCTGATGCTGCACGGCTTCCCCGATAGCTCGCGCGCGTGGCGCCATCAGATCCCGGCGCTGACCGCCGCCGGCTTCCGATGCATCGTCCCCGACCTTCGTGGCTTCGGCGAGACCGAAGCCCCGACGGACGTCTCGGCCTATGCGATCCCCGAGATCGAAAGAGATCTGATCGGGCTCCTCGACCATCTCGGGCTCGACCGCGTCGAGCTGGTGGCGCACGACTGGGGCGCTGCGCTCGGCTGGTATTTCACAGGTCTGAACCCCGAACGAGTCGAGCGCTATGTGACGCTCCAGGTTGGACATGGGTCCAACCACTTCGCGGGACGCGAGGAATCGCGCCAGCGCTCCTGGTACATCCTATTCTTCCTGCTCGAGGGGACCTCCGAAGAAGCGCTGCAGCGTGACAACTGGCGGATGTTCCGCGAATGGATGGACACGTATCCCGACGCCGAGCAGGCGATCGCTGACCTCTCACGGCCGGGACGCTTGACCGCGGGGCTGAACTGGTACCGGGCGAACTTCGATCCGTCGGCCTTCTCGGGCGACGCCCCTTACAGCGTGCCCGGCATCTCCTGCGACGCGATGGGAATCTGGAGTCCCGGAGAGAAGTTCCTGACCGAGCACCAGATGCTGGCCTCGCCCCAGTACGTAAAGGGGAACTGGCGCTACGAGCGAATCCTCGGCGCAAGCCACTGGGTTCAGCTCGACAAGCCCGATGAGGTCACCGCGCTGCTGCTCGACTTCCTCGACCCGTATGCCCTGACGGAGACGGGAGCGCTCGCGGGCGCGTCGGTCCGGTAGCTCGCGCGCCGTTCAGCGAGCCACGCGAGGCAGTGTTCGCTCGCCGGTGGCGCCGCGTATACATTGTCTTCAAACCAGCCTGCTGGGATGTTGCGGTCGACATCGCGTGCACGAGGGCGTGATTGAGCGGGAGGTCGAATGGCCCAGGTGAATGACAGAGGCGAGCCCACGACGATCTGGCGCGATTCGGGTCATAGGCTGCTTGTCTTGTGGTGGCCCGCTTGCGATGCCGCGCGTGTGGGGCCCGCTTCCGGCGCTTCGGATCAACGCGATTTCGAAAGGCTTGAGGACCCATGGGCAGGCCCAGCGCCTCCGGGTCGCGTGACCGCATCCCTGCGCCCGTCGCCTCATCCGAGGCGCACCAGGACCTTGCCGATGTTCTCGCCCGACAGCTGCGCGATCAGCGCTTCCGGCGCGCGATCGAGGCCCTCGAACACCACCTCGGGATAAACGATCTTGCCCGCGGCCAGAAGCCCCCGCAGCTCCGAGCGAAACGCGTCCATCTCGCCGGCGTACATCCTCGCCAGGAATCCACGGAGAGTGATGCCCTTCGCCACAGCATTGAACAAATTGGTCGGACCCTGAGCGGGCCCGTCGCGGTTGTAGTCGGAGATCGCGCCGCACAGCGCGATCCGCCCCCGCGGGCGCATGCGCTCGAGCGCAGCCTCGAGGTGGTCTCCGCCCACGTTGTCGAAATACACGTCGATCCCATCGGGGGCGGCGTCGCGGAGCAGCGCGCGAACGTCGCCGTCGCGATAGCAGAGCGTTCGATCGCAGCCCAGTCGGTCGCGGAGGAAGTCGAGCTTGGCCTTCGAGCCGGCGCTACCGATCACGAAATGCCCGCGAAGCTTCGCGATCTGGACGGCCAGGATGCCGACGGCCCCCGCAGCGCCGGAGATGAACACAACATCCCCGTCGCGGAGCTCCGCAACCCTGAGGAGCCCGACGTAGGAGGTGAGCCCAACCCAGCTCAGCGGGCCGAGATAAGCCCGCGCCGGCGTCGCGGCATTGACGTCGATCGGCTCTGGCGCCGTGCGTCCGGGGCCGTTGACCCGCAGCACCGCGAACTCACGCCAGCCGAGAGGGTGGAGCACCGGGTCTCCTACTGCGAACCCCGGCGCGCGCGACTCGACGACCTCCCCAACGGCCCAGCCAGCGAGCGGGGCCCCGAGCTCGAAGGGGGGCAGGTAATCCGACGCGACGCCGGACATGCGGATCCGAGTCGAGGGGTCGATCGACATCCACGTGTTGCGAACGAGCAGCTCGCCGGCGGCGGGTGACGGCACGCGGACCTCTACGAGCCGGAACTCACTGCTGGTCGGGCGCCCGACCGGATGCGCTGCGAGGTGGATCTCCCGTCCGCGCATGACTGTCCTCACAGGGCGAGGGCCGGGACCCGGACGGCGATGCCATCGATCTCGTCGCTCATCACGATCTGACAGCTCAGCCGCGAGTTTGGCTGACGGCCCTCGAGGAATTCGAGCAGCTCGGTCTCCTCGTACTCGGGCTCGGGAAGCCGAGCCTCCCATTCCGGCTCGACCAGCACGTGACAGGTGCCGCACGAACACATCCCGCCGCACTCGGCGACGATCCCGGCGACGTTGTGGCGAACGGCGCCATCCATCAGCGTCAGCCCGCTCGCGATCGAGGCCGACACGACTTCGCCGCCCGCCCGGATGAAGGTGGCCCGCGGGTGCCCGACCGCAGACCCCGGGCCGGGTAAATGGCGGTCTGGCTGGTCCGGAGCCGCCGCGCTGCGCGTCGCCGAGCGGTCAGGCCCGTCGATCGGCGTTCGGACCGCGGGGAGGCTGTGGAGCGGGGCCGACGGGTCGGCCAGGCGGTCGAGCGCGAGTGCGGTCTCGTCCCGGATCAGCTGTTTGCCGGCCATGAAGTCCGCCCGTGCGTTGATGGCCTCGACGGCGATCAACCGATCGCCGCGGGTGTGGAACACGGCCAGCCGGTCGCCGTCCGCGCCACGGAGCACCGCTTGGATGTCGGAGTGCTTGCGATGAGCCAGACTGGGTCGTAGCCGTCGACCTCGGCCCGCGCGATCGGTGCGTTCTCACGCAGCCAGTCGCAAGCCGGGAAGACAACGCCGTCGAGATCCCCGTAGGAGGCAGGAAGGACAACCGCACGTGCGATTTCGCTCGGGAGGGTCGGAACAGCCGTTTGATCGATCGTGGTCATCGCGTAATCCTCTCCTCTTACCGGTTGGGCGTCCGGCGTCCATCGTCTCCGGACCGGAGGGTAAGATCAAACGGTCGATTGGTCAAGGAGTCCGAGCAGGACGTTGCCGAACCGCCCGGGGGTGTCGAGGCGCCGGTAGGCGGAGCGGTGCTCGGCGAGTTGGAAGGTCGAGTCCACGAACGTGGTCGGGTCGAGGTCGCGGAGTGCGCTAAGAGCTTCGTCCATGTCGGTCCGGTGGCACCCATGGCTCCCCCGGAGTTCCTGCTCGCGAGTGAAGAGCCGCCACAGGTCAAGCGAGCAGCCAGCGCCGGCGTGTGCGCCTACGGTGACGATCCGGCCCGACGTCCTGAGCAGCCGGTGCACGTGGGGCAGGGTTGGCGATCCAACCGCATCGACGACGAGGTCGGCCCGTGGCGGCGGGTCGTGGTCACTCGGCGCGTCGGAGGCCCACGTCCGCGTCAACCAGCTCGGGACGAGCCGCAGCCGGTCGAGGCTCCGCTGGCGGGCGACTCCGATCACGTCGGCGCCGAGGAGGCCGGCCAGCGCGCCGCAACAGGCGCCGAGCCCGGAGGTGATAGAGACGATCGCCACGGTTTCGCCGGCCCGCAGGCCGCCACGACAGACGAGAACATGCCAGGCGACGGCCATCGCCGAAGCCACGGCCGCGGTCTCCGGGCTGAGGTCGGTTGGGACCGGGAACGCGTCGGCTGCGCGCGCGAGATAGTGGCTCCGGAACATCCCGGGAGCGTTGACCCCGTCGAGACGCGCTTGGTGGCACAGGGTCTCGTTGCCTTCCGCGCAACGAGTGCATTCACCACAGCCGCCGTACGGGTATATGGCCACCAGCTGTCCCAAGGCCAGCTCGACGGCCTCCCCGCGCGCGACGATCCGGCCCGCGCCTTGTGCCCCGAGGACATGTCGCCCCGCCGGGCGGGGAACGCGTCTCTCAAACATGAGCACGTCGATCCTATTCAAGCCTCCCCACTCCATCCCAACGACGACCTCTGTGGACGCGGGTGGGGGCACATCGTCGTCAGGGATCAAGGCAGGCTCGGCTGCCGTCCCGTCGGCGCGGCCATTGAGGACGAGCATCATTGGGAGCTGCCGTGCACCATGTGCTGACGGAGGGTCGGCTTGTGAACCTTGCCCACCGGAGTCCGGGGCAACGACGCCTCGAACATAATCCTGGCTGGCTTCTTGTATCCGGCTAGGCGCTCGGATACCCAGGCGAGCAGGCTGGCTTCGGTGAGGCCGGGTTCCTCGCGGCAGACGACGAACGCGACGACCTCCTCGCCCAGCCGCGGATTGGGTCCCCCGACCACGGCGGCCTCCCGGACCCCGGGGTGCGCCAAGAGCACGTCCTCGACGTCGCGCGCGTAGATGTTCTCGCCGCCGGAGATGATCATGTCCTTCTTGCGATCTACGATGCACAGGTAACCGTCGGCGTCGAGGCGGCCGACATCACCGGTGTCGAGCCAGCCGTCCGGCAGCAAGACCTCCCGGGTCGCGACGGCGTTGCCCCAATAGCCATCCATCACCGACTCGGACCGCACGCGGACGTCCCCGATCTCGTCCGGCCCCAGCCTGCGCCCCCCGGAGTCGAATATTGCGACCTCGACCCCGGGCATCGCGTATCCGGCAGAGGTCACCCGGGATCCCCACCGCTCGCCAGCGACGCGCGGGTCATGGTCCTCCGGAAGAAGACACGTGACGGCCCCACCCGCCTCGGTTGAGCCGTAGTTCTGATGCAGGACGTCGCCGAACACGGCCCGGATCCGCTCAATCACAGCAGGCGCGATCGGCGACCCTCCATATTGAAGGGTCGTCAGCGGCGGCAGCGGCCGGGGGTTCTGTTCGAGGTGATCGAGAACATCGACGAGCGTCGCTTGGACAAGCGTCGTGTGAGTCACCGATTGGTTCGCGATCGCCTCGACGATCTCGGCTGGACGGACCCGCTCTGCGAGGATTGTTGGCACGCCAACGTAGAACGTGCTCAGAAAATGGACGAACGAGACATGAAAAAGCGGCACACACATGTAGCTGACGTCGCGTCGGGTGAGGCGAAGGGCCCAGGCGCCGTCGCGGCTGGCGTGGATCCACGCTCGATGGGATAGGACGGTGCCCTTCGGCGCGCCGGTGGTCCCGCCGGTGTACAGCAGGGCGGCTGTATCGCTCGGCTCGGACGGTCGGCGGAACGTGTCGAGGTCGGGCAGCGAATCGGCGCCGTCGCCGAAGGTGTAGCCGGCCGGCGGCGAGCCGACGGTGATCAGCGTGCGCAGCCCGACGCGGCGGCGCGCGAGGTCGGCATGATCAGGAAAGGCACCCTCGTCGACGAGGATGCCGTCGGGTGCCGAGTCGTCGAGCACGCGCGTCAACTCGCCCGCCGACAAGCGAAAGTTCACGGGCTCGAAGATCAGCCCGGCGTGGAAACAGGCGAACGCCGCCGCGATGAACTCGATGCGATTGGCGGAGATCACGGCAAGGCGTGCGCCGGGGACGAGGCCGCGTCGCTGGAGAGCGGCAGCCAGAGAGAGACTCTCGGAGAGCAGGCCACGGTAGTCGATCCGGCGACGCGAGTCGACAAGCGCAGTTCGGTGACCCAGGTTGGCTGCGTTGCGGGTGAGCAGATCCTCGATTCGCATAGCCCGGCGCGTGTTGGCTCAGTCAGGGCTGATCGATTTCGACGGGCTCCACCTGAGTCGGGTCTATCGTCGTGATCCCGATCTCGACAAACGGCAGAGTCGCGAGCTGCCGTTGGGAGAAGGCCTCATCCGGAGCGCTCACGATGAGCCAGGCACCCGTTCCGTCGGTCCGCCTGGCCGAGTTGCTCGATGAACCGTTCGCGATGCGGTTCCCGATGCGCCGCTGCTCGTCAACGAGACGCGGCTGAATGTCCGCGCCCGGCAAGACGCGGGCGTCAACGTGGAATCGCATCGGGAGTAGTTGGCATCCGATTGCCGTGGCGGGGGAGGCCTCGCCACGGGTGATTTCGACCAAACGGTTGATATGGTACCAAGCCGGGAGGTTCGACACACAGTTTCGAGGAGAGACAGAATGGGACGCTTGGATGGGAAGGTTGCCGTGGTTTCCGGCGCGGCCCGTGGCCAGGGTCGCTCACACGCGACCACATTGGCACGCGAGGGCGCGTCGATCGTTGCCTTCGACATTTGCGAGAAACTGGTGCACCCGCTTACGCCCGGCGCGACCGAGACGCAGCTCGAAGAGACGATGCGTTTGGTCGAGGAGCAGGACCAGCGGTGTCTGATCCAGAAGGCGGATGCCCGCGATCTCGGGGCCATCCAGGAGCTCGCCGACCGCACCATCGAGGAGTTCGGCCGTCTCGACATCCTCGTCGTCAACCATGGGATCTGGACGGTCGACACGAACTCCTGGGAGCTCGAGGAGGACGTCTGGCAGGAGAACATCGACATCCTGCTGACCGGCGCCTGGAAGGTGTGCAAGGCCTTCATCCCCAAGATGATCGAGGCCCGAAATGGCGGGTCCGTGACGCTGACCTCCTCCGCCAACGGCGTAACGCCCCAGCCTGGCGCGATCGCGTACTGCGCTGCAAAAGCGGGCGTCATCATGATGATGCGCGTACTCGCGAAGGAATGCGGGCCACACAACATCCGGGTAAACACCGTCAACCCCGGCGGCATCGCTACGCCCATGCTGCTCGAAGGCGGCACCGTCGAGCGGGCGCTCGAGCTGCATCCGGACTACATCGGCAACAACCGAATGTCGCTCCCTTGCGAATGGCTGGAGCCCGAGGTGGTGTCGAATGCCGTGCTGTATCTCGCCTCCGATGAGGGCGCGTTCGTGACCGGCACGTCGCTGGCCGTCGACGCAGGCTGGAACAACTACTGATCGAAGGACTCGGCACGTGTCGAGCGACTTGGTCAACGGACAGGCGGCTTTGCGGGAGACCCGCGAGCGAGTCGCTCGCGAGGTTGTGGGGCGCGCGCGGGAGCTCGAGCTGCTGCTGGCGGCCGTGGCCGCGGGACGGGACATCCTGCTTGAGGGTCCGCCAGGCACGAGCAAGACGACGATGCTCAAGGCGATCACCGGCCAGTGGGGCATCCCCCTGGTTCTAGTCGAGGGCAACGCCGAGCTCACGCCGGCCAAGCTCATCGGACACCACCATCCGGCGCGGGTGCTGAGGGAGGACTACAGCTCGGAGAACTTCGTCCCGGGTCCGCTGGTCGAGGCTATGCAGGACGGTGGGTTCCTCTACATCGAGGAGTTCAACCGCGCGCCCGAGGACACGATCAACACGTTGCTGATGGCGATTGGCGAACGCACGGTGGCTGTGCCGCGGGTGGGTGTGATCCGGGCAAGATCGACGTTTCGGGTCGTCGCATCGATGAACCCGTACGACAACGTCGGGACCACTAGGGTTTCGGTCAGCGTCCATGACCGCCTCTGCCGCCTGGCGCTTAGCTACCAAGACGAGGCCGCCGAGCGGGACATCGTACGGCTGCGAACGGGAATCGGTACCGACGAACGGCTGGGCGAGCGGATCGTGCTCGATGCGGTGGCGGTGACCCGGGCGACGCGGGCCCACGCGGACGTGCGACAGGGGTCCAGCGTCCGCGGGGCCATCGACACGGTGCTGGTGGCCGTCGAGTTGGCAACGCTCCGCTCGATCGGCTGCCCGGACGATGACGGCTACGCATCGACGTTGCTCGACGCGATGCTGGTGGCCCTGTCCGGACGAATTCAGCTCGACGAAGTTGCCGACACGACCGCGGAGCGGGTGCTCCGCGAAATCTGGGAGGGCGTACTCAGCGCAGCAGCCCCGACCACGCCGCCCTGAAGAGAGCTCGATCCGGAGCTCGCCGCTCCGCTTCCGTCAGTCAGCCGCCAGCCGCACCGGCGGCCCCTCAGTCGCAAACCCAAGCAGCTGGTCACCGCTCCGACTGTGTTCGAGGCGGCCGCCGCCGGTGCCGGCGCGATCGTGCTCGTCCCCAGCTCTCCACATGCGGCAACGCAGGGCGTGGCGTCCGGGCACGCGGCCACGGTCATGACGGGTGAGTCGGCTGGCGTCGTGGCGCTCGGCGATCAGGTGGTCGCGGTGGACCCGGTGGTGCGGGCGGCGGCCCGCGAGATCGCCGCTCGTCTGTGGATCCGCCGCACGCCGGACACGACCGCGCGGCGCGGCGCCGGGACACTGCGGAGCGTCTCCTACCGAGACGGGCTCGACGACATCGACCTGGACCGCACGCTCGAGGTGATGGCGGAGCGGCCGATCCTTGAGGATGAGGACATCATCGTTCGCGAGCTGGTGCGCGCCAGGCGCGCTGTGATGCTGCTGGTCGACGTCTCCGGGTCGATGCGCGACGAACGCCTCCGTACCGCTGCGGCCACCGTCGGGGCACTCGCCTCGGAGCTAGGCGGCGACGATCTGGCGGTCCTGACATTCTGGTCGGATGCCGCCTGGCTCTCACATTTCGGCAGCGGGTTGGCGCCCCACCGGTTGCTCGACGCGCTCGTCACGATGCCCGCCCGGGGCCTCACGAACCTTGAGCTGCCGCTCCGGTTGGCGACTCGCGAGCTGGCAGTTCGGCCAACCGACGAGTCGCGCGCGATCCTGTTGTCGGACTGCGTGCATAACGCGGGGCCGGATCCGCGGCCGGCTGCGGCCCGACTGCCGCGACTTGACGTCCTGCTCGACGTGCTGGGCGAGCGGGACGTTGCGCTCGCCCGCGAGCTAGCGCGCCTGGGTCACGGCCGGGTACGGCCGATCAAGGGTCACCGCGATGTCGCCCCAGCCTTGACCGAGCTGTTCGCCCGCTGATAAGCGCAGCCGACTAGGACCCGCGCCGCGGTACGCTGCCCTCGGCTGTCGCTCCCTTTGGTCTCGGGGGTCCGATGGATGAGTCGCTCGGAGTTTCGACCAAGCGGTTGACCCGTCAGTCCGTGCAATGAGGACGGCGAAGCTGCCGCGGCACGGTTCCGGCGCGAGATCTCGGGCGCACGAGTAACCGGGGATGGGGCCGAGCGCACAGGCGGACGACGAATCGCTTTGCCCCCCCGCGATCCAACGACTACCCGCTGCCGGCGACCGCCGCCGCGAGAGGAGGAGGGCAGTCGGCGGCCGCCGGCGACCGGGCGTATATTACAAACGAACGGACGTTTGATTGCACGCTGTCGGTGATGAGGCATGGCCCGAGAGGAGAGTTTTGTGCTTGGTGATGGAACTTTTGTGATTGATGCGGTGGCGCATGCTTTTGATTTGAGCGCGGGGAATTTTGCGTATCCGTCGCATGCGGGGCCGA
>Ga0306920_100000147_pt1 | contig 82475 bp, 70 predicted proteins | sample flu12Cox44000170_FD_204666 | JGI IMG/M metagenome (GOLD analysis project Ga0306920, IMG submission 204666) | Lab enrichment of tropical soil microbial communities from Luquillo Experimental Forest, Puerto Rico - flux4day.12C.oxic.44.000.170 (v2)... | ecosystem: Environmental > Terrestrial >...
CGATTCTGGGTACGCGGAGTCCGGTTTGATCCATGCCAAATGCAAGGGACTGCGCCGCGATTAAGCTTCAGCAGAAGTCACGATGATCGAGTTCCCTCAGACCATGTCTAACCTGACCGAGGCGAGCACAAATCTATACGAGTTAATCAAAGGCCGTGATTTGAGTAGATATTTCGACAATGAGATCAGGCTGGCCATGAATCCCGCCGTTGCGCTCGAAGTGACCAGAGGTTCGCGGTCGCGAAGGAAAGAGTGTCGCACAAAATCGATGTCGTTCTCGCGCTCGCGATGGCGGCGCGGGTGGCACTGCAACTAGGGCAACAGTCTGCCGGCTTCGATCATGAGTTTCAGGCGCATGCACAACGAGTCCTCGCTAACGCGCCACGATGGTCTTCATGGATGCTAGAGAGCAGAGGATCCAGGAGACTGTATGGAAGTTGCATCGAAGATGATGCCCGCGAGGATCTGGAAAACAAGCTCCCACGCTTCGGGCGGCAGCGGACCGCATATCAAAGGCTATCTCAGCTCCAAGAGTTAAGCAGAAACCCGAAAGTGACTGCGAGGCCGACCGGCCGAGGTCCACGACGCTGGAGTCAGAGCTCGATTTTCTTTACGAAACACTGGATGCAATCAAAATGCCTCAGCTAAAGCGCATCAACTAAACCCGTCCCTGCTTGAACAAGTCGTTGAACCAGCACAGATTTCAGCAGTTGTCAGTAATCGGAACTCTGGAATGCTACTGACGATCGGACTGAGCGATGCTTCTCGCCATCGAGTGAGTCTGCGTACCGCTTGTCTTTGGTCGGAACCCAGTGCGCATACCATCTCAACGTGGTACTTGGAGATGCATGCCCGAGTTGTGCACTTACGTAGGTGATGGGATGGCCTTTGGCCAAATGTAGAGTCGCAAAAGTGTGACGCAGATCATAGACGGTGTGATTCGACAAGCCGGCGCGCGCCAAAACCTTGGCGAAAACCCTGCGTGGCCTGTTTTCGTCGATAGGCTTCCCCGCGCTATTGAGGAACACCCATTTGGATAATTCGCCGCGATTTCCATGCTGGGCTTGGCGCTTCTGATACAGTTGCATCAGAACAGACGCTAATTCCAGGCTCATGTCCAAATACCTGGGCCTACCGGTCTTCGTCGGCCCCAGCTGTCCACACGAAAATGCACGCTCGAGCAGGATCTCGCGCTGGTCGAAGTTGATATCTGACCAGCACAGCGCCAAAGCCTCGCCCGGACGGCAGCCCGTGCGGGCCAAGGTCAGAAATAGTGGGTAGTAATCGGGCCGGAATGATTCGGCCGTCGTAAGAAATCGCGCTAGCTCCGCTTCCGTAAGCGCCTTGGCCGTGGCAATGAAGCGAATCTCTCTTCGAAGCCCTGGCCGCCGAAGTCCGCTCACCGGATTCTGTATAATGAGTCCCTCGTCACGCGCTTCCGAGCATATCACCGATAAGCATGCTCGGATCAGGCGCACTGTGTTTCTACTGAGCCCCACATTTCTTTTCTGTATGAGAACCTGCTTGATATCTGCACGACCGAGCTCGCGAAGCTTTATCTGCCCTATCATAGGAGCAATGTGAATTCGGAAGAGTTGCTCATAACTTCTGACCGTCTTGGGCCTTAGTTCGCGACGCCGTGTGTCGAGCCACATGCTCGCATATTCTTGAAGTGTTACTTCAAAACTGTCGAATGAGGAAACCACAATGTAAATCTCGCCCGATTTGCTCGGACTGTGAATGAACACTAAAAAGAATTTCCGATGTGGTATTATCGTAGCAACATTAATCCGGCCTTACAAGTGCCATCAAAGGAATGAGAGTAACGCAGGCGGTCTAAAGGCGGTCGCCCTGCCCGCCCCGTCACGGAACATCGAGCTGAAACTCGGTCAGGGCGTCTAACGCGGATCGAGGAATGGGCCCTCCATGCGGCGCTTGGGTTTGGCTGGTATGCCATCGCCTGGTTCGCGGCGGTTTCCGCATCCCAAAGTTGACTTTGCCCAAGAGTCTGCGGTGAGGCGGCCGGATTTGGCTGCGCGACCTTCGCGAGAAGAGGTTATGAAGGACCTAACTCTTTCTCTGATTCCAGCAGCCCGGCGGCTCTTAGGGCTAGCACCCTGACCCACGTAGAAAGGTCCAGGCCGGCTCGGCGTGCTGCACTTGTAAGAGCTCTTTTTTGGTCTGCCGTAACGCGGATCCTTAAAGTCTCCTGTTTACGCTCAGCCTTGGGCTTCTGAGGCCTCATTGGCGATTTTCCTTGAACTCTCGACGCGAATGGCTCGGCTTACACGCCCTTGTACACGCCTTGGGTCCCTCTGAAAGTGGTGGTGTTCTTACCCCTTCCTTCGAGTCGGGTTGCGCGTCAAATCTGGCGTCAAACTGAAGGTCATTTTCGGCCGCTAAGGCGGGGCACTTTTTCGTCAATGTTTAGACCACTCACGAAACAACTCGACTGTTATGTAAATGCCCGATTTCATTAGCTTTTGGAGCCACCCGTCGGATTCGAACCGACGACCTGCTGATTACGAATCAGCTGCTCTACCGGCTGAGCTAGGGTGGCACCTCCGCGCGGCGGCCAGAACCGAGTTCCATAGCTAGCATGGCCTCCCATGGCGTAAAAGATGGGGCTGCGCGAGCTTCGTGGACTATGGCGCGAAGCGTTGCCTGGTCCACTCCGTCAGCAATTTCATCAAGCGGGGGCGCGGGTCGTCTTTGGCTTTGGTGCCGCCGGCGCGCATGAAATGGTCGGCGCCCTCGATCAGCTCCAGCCGCTTGTCGGACGCGCCAGAGAGCTCGTATTCTGCGCGGACGTCCGAGATAAAAATGTCCTGGTCCGCATTCGCGCCGACCACCAGGGTCGGGATTGTGACCCGCGGCAGGTTGCGCTCGAGGGATGCATAAGAACTGAGGCCCGACCAGGTCGATAGCCATGCCTCCGGCGTGATCACATGGCCGAGGCCGAAGGCGTGGTAATTGAACAGGTCGGGCCGGGCCGCGAAGATCGAGCCCAACACCCGCTCCGACGGTTCGAGTGTCAGATCATGATAATTCGGATTAGCGAGCGTCCGATACACCAGCATAATCCTCGGCGCCATCATCCGCCGCTGCATGAAATTGCGGTACGCGGCAGGCTGCCCCGCAAAGCCGTCAACGCGCGACGCTGCTCTCGCATTGTGTGCCTCCTCGATATGCCGCCTGGCGATAGCATCGATGCGCGCGACACGCGCCTGTTGCGATGCGCGATACGAGCGCAGCCATTCGCGATCATAGCGGCTTTCGGCGGGCGGGCTTTTGAAGCCATTGCGCTCATCGTACATGTCCAGCGCCTGGTCTGACGCGAACGGATCACGCTCATCAACCACGGCTGCATCGAGTGAACCCATCAGCACTTTGCCCTGTCCGGGATGGGCTGCGAGTACGATGAAGCCGTCGGCCGCCGGCAGTTCGAAGTTATTTAGATCAGGAGGGCCTCCGCCCGGCGGCGTCGCGACCCGTGAACCCTTCTGCTTACGGGCTTCCGCATCATAATAGGCGAACAACGAGCCTCCGCCTGAATTGCCCAGCATCACGATATGTTCGAATCCCCGCTCCTCGCGCAGGAATCGGATTCCGGCAGCGAGGTCGATCAGCAGGTTTTCGTGCAACATCATTGAATCATTGTTCAAGTAACGGGTGTTCTGCGCGAACGCGGCGAAGCCGGCCTCGACCCAGTAGGGAATCGAATAATGCTGAAAGAAGTCAGCACGCGGATGCGCCATAATCACGGCAGTGCGCGGTGTGCGATTGGGCGGCGAGTACAGAAGGCCGCGAGACTTGGCACCGTCGGCCGCGTACAGTTGCACGAGAGTCTGCTGGACGGCGGGGTCAATCTCGCCGAAATCGATCGGATAGCGGGCCTGGTAATCAGCTGGCGCCTTCGGCATTTCGCGCCTCCTCTTCTGCGCTTCTTTCTCTAAATCAGTAGGACAGGCGTCCCTGCTTGGCCATGCTTCTGCCGAGCCGTCACTTGCGACGAGCTATCAAATCAGCCGATTACCGCGGCTGCAACACAGGTCAGTAAATGGTTTTCGGGGAATTTCGGCTGCCCTCATGCGACCGACTCTAACTGTTTTAGTTGCGACCGCGCCATCCAATGAGCTGAATAAATGCGCGCGATGACGTAAAGGCTGCGAAGACGAAACAGATCCTCGGTGAGCTGGTTCCCGGGATTCGCTTGCTAAAGTACTTCTGCCGCGTCGATTCTGTGCGGTGCCTGGAAACGCGTACCCTGTCGCAGCGGCAGCAACGTCACGGGGTTGGGTGAAGAACGCACTTCTGACGCCGACCCGAACGGGCGTGATCGAATCTCAGTCTGTGAATTCGCACGCCCGCATTTTGCTGGCCGCCTGCCGTGAAACCAGCCGTTCCCTTAGGACGGGTCATCCCTCGACCTTGAACCTCGTCTGCACAAGCCTTTGGATTACCGCAAAGATCATTGCGGTTGAAACGCCGAACATGAGCATTCCATCGGCGGTTTCGAGCGGTCCCAATAATCTCCAGGAAGCCGACATCACTACGTCACCATAGCCCAACGAGGTATAGTTAACTGCGGAGTGGTAAACAGCCGGTGCGAGGTGAGTAAATTCCCCACATAAGGTGAACACCAGGGCCCAAATAACTATCTCGACTAAATGCGCCATCAGCGCGAGTAGAATGGCTCCGGATACTATGAGGACGTCTCTCCAGAATCGAATACCGGCACGGCCAAGGCGGCGCTCGTGGCGGATGAAGTGGACTATTGCCATTACAGCCACGCCGTGAATCACGATCGTGCCCAATGTCGTGGGCAAGGCAATGATCAGCGGCGCAAAGATCGCTATGCCTTGCGCTGAAGGAGCCATGAAGTCTTCTTTTGCGGACGATTTGGCTCGACGCGTTTCGGGGTTCGAGTCTGCCTACCTTTCGAGTGCGGAAACCACCACTCACCCAACGGTGATCTTTGAGAGTGCCGCGTCGAGCCGCCGAAGAAGGACTGGAAGACGGCGATACGACTCGATTTGTGGTACCAGATTCGTATCAAAATACTTGAACAAGTCTGTGTCTGTGGCCGGGCCCGTTACTCCTTGGCCCTTAGGCATTAGCTCGGTTCTTGGCGATGTCGGTGCGATGGGCACGGATTGTCGAGATGGTCCAGCAGATTTTAGCTTTTGAAGTTCTAGCTCCAGCTCGAGACAATATTTTTGTTCCTGTATGGCGTAGCCTTCTCGGACCTTTTGCGGCACAGTGAGCTCCGATCCTATCAGGCGTTGACGCGCAATCGTTTGGAAACGATAAGCGATTCGGATCAGGATGTCGGCGGCTTCGACGGCAGCCGTGGAATTCGCGGAGCTACGTTGTCCTTCGAGTCTCGCTTGGTCAGCCATGTTGAGAAGTTGGAGAAGGTTTAGGCTCAGGCGCCGCTCGACTGCGGTGATGCGTCCCTCTGTGATCCGTTGCTCTGCTACTTCCTGTGCAAAACCGAGTGTGTTTCCGGTTAATTCAATGAGACTCGCCGTCATTTTATCGCTGGCATACTCCGGCCACAGAAAAAGATAGACGAACCCGGTCGTGAGGACGCCCAACACGATACCCCAAAAGCGCCACAGCGGTCTGTAGATATCGCTCGACGGCGCGAGGCCGACATAACAGATCAGAAAAGTCATACCGGTCTGGATGCCGGCATAACCCAGCCATTCGCTACTCTGAGATATGTAGGTTGAAAACATCGTCACAGCGAATATCGCGACCAGATATGGAGGGAGCGAATCGAAGTTCTGCGACACAATGATCATCGCTGCGAGCGCAGCGAGACCACCCATGATGCATCCGGCCAAACGCAGAATCGTTTTACGGACCACGGCGCCGTATTGATTGGGCTGCCCGGCTACCACGATGCTCCACAGGATGGTCTGAAGATCGGCGCGCTGCGTCGTTAGTCCGACCAATAGACCCAGCGTGATGGTGGCTCCAAGCTTCATACCGAATCGAAGTCTATCGAGATCGATGAAGGGGCGCGTTTCAAGGTCGTCATCAGCTTCGGTCGCTTCAGCGGTCGGATGCCCTAACGGACGCGTTCGCGGCTCCAGCAGGTTCGCGATCGCTTCCAGTCCCCCAACGAATCCGAGAAAGTTCAATGTCTCGGGCGTTGCTGATTCATCGGCCACGGACGAATTGCGGGCACTCAATTCGCTCAAATCCTGAATCGTCATGCGTAAATCCGAAGCCCATTGCGTGGTCTCTTCCATGTCAGACAGGCCAGCGAGAGTACCGTCGGTTTGCCCCGCGAAAGCGGTGTCGAGGACCCTTATCGAACGCTCTATTTCTTCCGCGTGTTTCTGTCTGACGCCGTCAGATAAGGGCTCATCCGCGAGCGCAGCCAGGCGTTCAACCTCAAGATAGACATGTTCGGAGGCCATAACTGCGTCAAGCAGGACGGCGAGACGCTGTGGCGTTGGTTTCATGTGCTCCGCGACGGAGTTCAACAGTGCAAGACCAGGTGCCAGCCTGGATTTAGCCACTGATGGGGGCAGCGGGGTCGAAACCGGATCGAGATAGCGCCGCCCTACTGATGCGAACCGTTCGCGGGTGCTTGTCAGGTCCGCCGCGATTGATTCGAGTAATCGGGGTTCCAGCGGAGATGGCCAGATAAGAGTGTCGAGGGCAACCATCACAATGGTCGCCAACAGTATTCCGTCGAACGTATAGGTAGATCCCCACCCAATTGCCCCAGGCTCGAAAATCCCGAGGTAGACCGTTGTGATCGTGCCGATAGCGACCAGCCCCAGTGGCAAGAAGAGCCGGGTGTTCGAGAGAAGGTAGCCGATCGCGGCAAATACAGCAAAGAGAAACGCCAGTATCAGTCCTGGGTAGTCCAATAACTTCCCCGTTATCGGCACGATCGCTGCCTGCATGGCAGCCGCGCAGGTTATCGTTACAGCTCCCTCGAAAAGGCCGAGAGAGATTCCCGGTTGGCCGATTCTAAATGCGAACAGCGGTCCGAATGGCCCCGCGGTCTGCATGATAGCCGCCAGTCCGGTCGTGAGTGTGGCTTTGGTGGCATTGCGCCCTGCTTCGACGATTCGCCTGTGACTGGGCGCAAGCTCTCTTGCCAAGAACGCACGCAAAGGCATCGGGCTTATTCGCCTCGTATGGTTACAACGGCGGTTTGTCCCATGCGAAACGGATGGTCGCCATCGGCGTGCTGCAGGACGATCCGGACCGGGAATCGCTGGTTGAGGCGGACCCAGTTTAAGGTCTCTTCAACCTCCGGCAACCCAGCGACAGTAGCGCCGTTCTGCTGAAAGAGCCCCCATCCGATACCCTGCACTTCTCCCTGGAAGCGTTTGCCGGGATAACTGAGCAGCGAGATGTCAGCGCGCATCCCAGGGCGTATTCGATCAAGCAGGTCCTCCCTGAAATAGGCAAGCACGTACCAATTACGATCGTCCACAAGCGTGAGAACTGGCTGGCCGATGTTGGCGTATTGGCCCTCGGAAATGTTGAGGTTTGTGACGTAACCGTCGAACGGGGCCCGGACAAAACAGTAGTCGTAGTTGAGCTGAGCGTCCTCGATCTCTTCTTGCGCCGCTCGCACTCGCTGGTTCACGTCACCGAGGATTCCCAGCGCATCCTGTGCTTTCTGAAGCTCGGAGGCCGCGGTCGCAACTCCCGCCTCTGTCGCCTTATATTTGTTCCGCGCCTCGACAACATCGTTGTCAGTAACAAAATCATGTTGGCGCAAGGGGACGATACGGTCCAAGTATTGTTTCGCGTTCGCTGCGTCAATTCTTTGCTGAGCGAGTTGTGCATTAGCGGAGTTGATCGTGTCATGTAGAGTTTTGACTTCAATTTCTGTCAAGTTGAGTTTTGTCCGGGCTGTGTCCAGGGCGAGTTTGTACGGACGAGGATCCACGATGAACAGGAGGTCGCCCTTCTTGACCCGCTGATTGTCATTAATTGGAAGTTTCATGATCTGGCCGCTGACGTGGGCGGCAAGCGACGCGGTATTGGCGTGGACATAAGCGTCGTCGGTTCGAGGATTGGCGTAATACAGTTTGTAAATGAACCACGCGAGCACCAGCGCCGACAGAACCAAAATTCCACTTAGGGTGCGTCCCACAACGCGGACCCACGACGAACGGCGGGCTGAAGTCTCAGGTTGGCTCATGGAGACTGGTCTACGGCTCATCTCCAGATGACAAGCCAGCTAACGAAAGCAACAACGAGCGCCAGACACGAATAGATCAATGGCCGCGGAGTCATCCAGTCGTCAATCCCTACGTTGATGAAAAGCGGCCTTAACGAAATAGAAACTAGAATCCCGGTAAGGAGGCACAGTAACCACACCGGGAATTGTGCGCCCGCCAAGCTGACAACAGGGGCGCAGCCACTAGCGGCGACTGCATAGGACAAAGCCACCGACAGTCTGATTGCTCGTGTGGAGTTCAATGTGTCGGCGCGCTCGACGCGTACGCTGCGCCGGTTGCGTGAAGCAAGGCGGAGGCGGAGACGAGGAGAGCAGCCTTATTCTGAATGAGCGTGTATCGCGCGGCCATCAAATCCCGCTCGGCCCCGATCAGGTCGGTGATCGTGGCGAGACCGTGGCGATGGCTTTGGAGGTTGGCCTGGTAGGACTCTTCTGATGCGGCAACCAGAGCCTCCGAGGCGTCGCGTTTCTTTTTTGCTGAAAGATAATCGTAATACGCGGTCCACACTGCCGCTATCGCGTTGAGCTGGAGCGACCTGAGTTCGGCGCGAGCTGCATCACGCTGCGCGGTTGCTTTTTGCACACCGTAGTAGCGGTCGAAGCCGGTGAACAGATTCCATCGCAGCATCATTAACGCCCCATAAAAGGGTTGGTTGAGGTTCTGAGTATTACCGCCGTTGATCGTGTAGCTCCAAATTATTTGTCCATAATTCCCGCTCACCTCGACTTCGGGGTAAAACTCAGACCTGGCGCGGGCGATAGCAGCGTCACCGGCACGAATGGCTGCGATTTGGGCGGCGATGTCAGGTCGGTGTTCGAGCGCATCGGCCATGAGTGTTTCTACATCGTGGTCGAGATTTTTAGGCAGGACATCTAACTGGCTGCGCCTGATGCTGAGGTCAGTATCGGCCGCGACCCCGACGGCTTGACGGAGACCTGCTTCCGCGTCGTGAACCATCGACTTCGCATTCTCGAGATCATAAACGGCTTGCGCCTCAACTTGCTTAGCCAGCAGGATTTGGGGCTGGGTTGCGAGACCCACCTGGTGACGCTCCTGGACCGCGTTCAGGCTGGTACGAGCGAGCTTCAGGTTAGCCTCGGCAGCGCTCACACTGGCATTGGCCGCCGCGAGAATGTAGTAGGCCTTTTCGACGTTGAAGACGAGGTCCTGGATAGCTTGATTGAAGGCAAGGTTCGCCGCGATGAGCTGTTCACGGGCACTCCGCTCGGTGGCACTAGTGCGGCCGAAGTCGAGTAAATCGTAGCTGACTTGTATTTGGGGCAAAAAAACTTCGTTGCGGATAACCAGGGTTTGTCCAGGGAACTGGAGCGGCAACTTCAGATAGTTCCCCTCGGCGTCCGCTTCAATTTTCGGATAATTGGCGGCCTGCGATTGGCCTAGTTGGGCGTTAGCCGCCAGCGCCGCATACCAGGCGTTGCGGGTTTGGGGACTTGTCCTCAGAGCAAGGTCGAGCAGTGCCGGTAGGTCGTACTCCGGCCTGGCCGGCGATTGCAGAGCGCCCTTCGCCTCAAAGCGGCGAAGGTCTTGGAGCTTCGCCGCGTCCTGGTTTGCGAGTGTGATGGAGGGGGGAGGCATCCACACTCGATCAACATTTCCCGAAGGTGCGACTTCCGCGTCCGGCTCAAACCGAAAGGAAGCACATCCGGCGAGCGAAGCCGCAAGCATGAGTGTCAAAAAGACAGCTTCTGAACTGAGTGCAAATATCAGGGCTCCCCGCTGGCACGCGCAATGTCGCATCAACTCACCGGTTTAAATTATCGAGCAGGGCCTTCGCGTTTTTGAGGTCGCTGGCTGTATCCAAGAAGAGACTTTAGAGACGCGATCAACCACGGAGAAGAAGACGTTGTTCTTGGCCCTCTTCATTGTCCATGATTGGCAGTTTGACGATCTGGAAGCTGTCATCGGCGCACGGGTGCCGCGTCTGCACGGGCATAGGCTTCGTCCGTCTGGAGGTAAGCGGAATGCATTCCCGTAGATGAATCATGACAGCACAAGCGTCGCCGCGATTACAATTCTCCTAAGGGTTCTCCCCGGAGCGCTGCTTGTCGAGTGCACTCCGCGGAATAGAGTAGAGCCGGTAAGCCGAACCTCCGAGCTTACCGAAGCGAAACGAATCTGCGAGGTGCGCATAAACGGCGTGAGAGTCTCTCCGCACGCCGCCGCGAAGCTCTTTGCGTATTTTGGCCTTAACCTGGCGAAGGCCAAAATTCCGGCAAACGTAGCCCGAGCACACGGCTATGTAAACGACGTACTGCCCCGAACAAAAAACTGTCCGTAATGCGCTCGTTCATTCGTCTTATCTCCGTAAAATCCCAAGAGAGGAGCATGCTATGGCAGATTTTCTATATCTTTATCGCGGTTCTGAACGGGTTAATGCAGCGCTGTCGCCCCAACAGATGCAGGAATATTTGCAACGCTTCCAAGGCTGGATCGCCTCGCTGACAAAAGCCGGCAAGATCTCTAGTTGCGGCCCTCTGGCCGCAGGCGGGAGGACGGTGAACGGGCCAACGGCGGAAGTGTCCGACGGCCCCTATGCAGAAGCGAAAGACCTCGTAGGCGGTTATACCGTTCTTAGCGCGAGCGATTTCGATGAGGCTACTGAAATTGCGCGGGGCTGTCCTTTTCTCAACGTGGGCGGAATTGTAGAGATCCGGTCAGTGCTCAGTGTCAAATAGACGTTGCTTTATGGACAACCGCAGCGCAGCGACCGCGGCTGACCGGTTCTTTCGTCATGAGGCCGGGCGAATGCTCGCACGGTTGACGCGCCTGCTCGGACCGCGCCATTTCGATCTCGCCGAAGATGCGGTGCAGGATGCGATGTGCGCCGCGTTGGAAACGTGGAAATTCCATGGTATTCCGCGGGCGCCGGAAGCCTGGTTGATGCGGGCGGCGCAGAATCGTGCGATCCATCTGGTCCGCGCCAATCGCCGCTCGCAAAATCTCCTCAAGAAGCTAGCACTCGATCCCACGGCCGGACGAGCGGCTGAGCCGTCAACGGCGGATTTGCAGAGCACCGCGCCTCACGACGACTGCCTGATGTTGATGTTTTCATGCTGCAATCCGAGGTTGGCCACCAACGCTCAGCTCGCCCTCATTCTTAAAGCCCTCTGTGGGTTTAGCCTGGACGAAATCGCGGCAGCGTTCTTCGTTATTCCGTCCGCAATTGAGAAACGCATTACGCGCGCGAAGGCCTGTCTCAAGCGCTCGGGCTCATTGTTCAACCTCGGGAATCCGCGCCAGGTCGTTGCGCGTCTGGGCACAGTCCACCAAGCCCTGTATCTCCTTTTTAACGAGGGTTATCACTCGCTCAGGGCTGACGCGCCGGTGCGCGACGAACTCTGCGGTGAGGCTATCCGTTTGGCTCAATTGCTCACCGCTGATTTAGCGACTCGCGTTCCGGCAACCGACGCTCTTCTGGCCATGATGTACTTCAACCTGGCGCGCCTTGCGGGGCGAGTGGACGAGGAAGGCGTTTTCCTGGCGTTGCCGCAGCAGGATCGTACGCGTTGGGACCAGCAGCTGATCGCACTTGGTTTCCGGTATCTCGATGCGTCGGCCACTGGCGGGCAACTACACCGCTTCCATCTCGAGGCTGCAATCGCCGCCGAGCACTGTCGCGCTCCAAGTTTGGCCGAAACAGACTGGCGGCGGATCCTCGAACTTTACGACTTGCTTGATGCTACGGCGCCATCCCCGATCGTCGGATTAAATCGGGCGATTGCTCGTGGTCAGGTCGATGGCCCTGCCGCGGGTCTTGGCGCACTCGCCAAGTTGGCCGACGCGCCGCTTGCACGGACTTACCCCTTCTTTTACGCGGCCGTCGCCGAGTTCAGCCTCGCTCTCGGCGAGCATCAAGCGGCAATCGACGCTTTCGAGCATGCCCATGCGGTCGCGCGTTCGCCCGCCGAGCGCTGTTTTTATGACCGCAAGCTGCGACAGATATCCAGGCGACTCACATCAGCGTGAGCGACTAGCGCTGCTTTCGACCCGCTGTTTGACCCGCTCCGGTGCAATCGAATGTCACGAACAGGTTGGTATGCGATACAGAACGTTGACCTTACGTTGAGCGCCGCGATGTGTAAGCCTTGAGACCGTGAAGAGCGGAATCATTGGAGCGCGCGGCGTCGGAAAATCGACGGTCTTTCATGCACTCACCGGACTCGCACCAATTATCGGGGTGGCAGATGCCCGTGGCAGAGCCCGTTTCGGCCAAATTAAAATTTCCGACCCGCGGCTTGATTTCCTGGAACAAGCATACGGTTCCCGAAAAAAAGTCAAGGTCGAACTTACGCTGGTCGATTTCGCTCCCAACCCCAAGGAACAGAAAGAAGGCGCGGCACTCGATCCGAGCCTGCTTCCGCTCATCCGCGACCTCGACGCGCTGCTGCTGGTGGTTCCCGAATTCGCGGGCCGCAACCTGCCGTTGGCTCTTGCGATCGAGAATATCGAAGGCGAACTGGTTTTCGCTGACTTCGACCAAGCTGAACGGCGGCTTGAGCGGCTTAAAAAGGAGAGAGGCCAGGTCGAATTCGAGCGTATTGCGCTCGAAAAATGCCTCCAATGGCTGGAGCATGGCAAACCGCTACGCACCTTGGATTTGACTGCGCAGGAGGTCCAGACTTTCTCGAGTTTCGGTTTTGTTTCACGCAAACCGGCACTCGTGATTATCAATTGTGATACCGAGCGGGCAACTGTGGTGGAAGACGGTTTCGATTTCCTGACTGCGCATGGCCTCGAGTCTTTCAGGCTCGCGGCCGCCTTCGAAGCGGAGTTGTGGGAGCTCGACGCCGGCGGGAGGAAAGAACTGCTGGCCGAAGCTGGGATCGAAGTCCCGGCGCGGGATCGTCTAATTTCGGCGCTGTATCGGCGTCTGGGACTGATCACTTTCTATACCGCCGCTGAGCCGGAGGCGCACGCATGGCAACTCAGGAGCGGCGCATCGGCGCTGGAGGCCGCCGACCGGATTCATAGCGATATCGCACGCGGGTTTATTCGTGCTGAGGTCGTCAGCTACGAGGATTTCGCCTCGTTAGGCTCCGACGTCAGAGTGAAGGAGGCCGGAAAACTGCGGCTCGAAGGGCGCGATTATGTGATGCGCGACGGCGATATTATCCACGTGCGCTTCAAAGTGTGACAAGTAGCCAACAGTAGCCACTCCGCTATCGAGCAAGCGAATGGGAACGCCTGATCCCTTCCAATTCCGGCGCGTGCCAGGCCTGTGGGCAACCCTAGTGTACTGACTTGCGCCCATCGGCCGTGACTGAAAGAATGGCGCGCAAGGGCGGGATGAGATACCTCTTCATCATAAACACTCCTCCAGAATGCGTCGTCTCCAAACTCTGATTATCCTGCTCGCGCTGAGCTTTTACGTTTGGTTTCTGAGCCGCTTCGGCTGGGTCGACATTGTGCGCTATGTGCGCTATGCGGGATGGGGGCTCGCCTTCACTATCTCTCTCGAAGCCATTGCGCGTATTGCAAATACGGTGGGATGGCGGGTGACCATCACCGATTATCCCGCCAACTTGACCTTCCGTGAATTATTTGTCGCGCGCGTCTCCGGCGAAGCGATCGATTATGTAACGCCCTCGGCGCAACTGGGCGGCCAGTTTGTCATGGCTATGATGGTGCGGGCGAAGCTCACGATGGCGGCTGGGCTGGCTACGGTTGTGATAGCCTCCCTGGCCGAGGCGCTCGGCCAAATCGGGTTTATTACCGGTGGGCTGGTCGCGGGATTGCCGCTGGAAGCGGGGATGCATCGTCTTTTCTTGCCGGCGATCGGAGGCCTTGGCATCGCGATCGCCTTGGCCGGTGGTTTTTTTGTTGTTCAGGTGAAGAGGCCGTTTTCTCAACTATGGCGGTTGGCGGCGAAGCTGGAAGTGCCGCAGATGGCTGATCCTGAACTTATTGCCGCGGCCGGCGAAGCCGATACTCGGTTGATCGATTTCTATGAAAACCATCGGGGGCGGCTGCTCGCGGCCTGTGGTTGCTATCTGGCCGCGTGGGCGCTCGGGCCAATCGAGATCTTCATCTACCTGCGCTTGTTGCATCAGCCGGCAACTTGGACGATTGCGGTGCTGGTCGAGGCACTGGGCCTCTTAATCGAGCGCGCCACTTTTCTGATTCCCGCCAAATTAGTCAGCCAGGAAGGCGGCAAGGCTCTGATCCTGTCGATGCTCGGATACCCGGCTAATGCGGGCTTTGCTATTGGTTTGATCCGCCGGATCAAAGAAATGATCTGGGTGGGTTTTGGCCTGGCAGGTTTAACCGCTCATCGAATGGTCGCCGAGCGTATGCAACATGATGGTGCTGCCGAGGCGATGCTACAAATGCCAGAGGCACAACGAGGCGAATCAATATGACGAAGTTTGTGTCAGTCCTGCCGGCGGCGGTTGCCATCGTGGCGCTAGCAACCTTGGCCAGTGCCGGGGTGGTCGTCGAGGAACAACAGATAGTCGGCCAGCCCAACGGCAAACAGGTTACCCGCATGCGCACCGTGATGATCGAGGGCGATAAGCAGAAGTCGATTATTGATGACGGGAAGCGGACTGTGATTACCGATCTCGGCAAGGGCACGATGACGATGCTGGATGATAGGCGTAAAACCTATGTCGAAATCCCTTTTCCGCCGAAGCAGGCAGGCACGGGGGCGTCTTCACCGACCATCGGTTTCAAAAAGACCGGCGGCCACGACAAGATACTCGGTTACTCGTGCGACGAATACTCCGGTGCGGGCATGGTTGGCGCGAATTCCGTCAGCATGTCGGGATGTTTCTCCGATTCAGCTCCCGGTGCTGATGACTACAGAAATTTCCAGCGCGAGATGGCTGAAAAGGCTAAAGGAACTCCGGTGGCTAATATGGCGCAGATACCACCGGGTGTGCCCCTAAGACTCACGATTACAACTACGATGGGTAACGTACCGGCCACCGGAATGTCGCCCGAAATGGCGAACAAGCTCAATCAGATGTTGGCTCATCGCCAGTTCGTCACCAACACCAGGGTCGCCAAGATCACCCCGAAAAGCCTCTCCGCTGATTTATTCCAGGTTCCTCCCGGATATCAAAAACAGCAATCGCTGCCAAAGTTCGGCGCAGCGGGCGGCGGGGCTCCGATGCCGCCGCCGGCTGAGCACAAGGTGCCTGAATGACCAAAGCAGTAGCTAGCGCAGGGATTAGCGCGACAGCAGCGTGGCTGTTCAGCGGCTTATGACTTCCCAGTGCACCAGCGTAGCGTCTGGATGATCTTCGAAAACCGCCTCGACTTCCGCGTCAAAGGCCGGATTCTGTGATGGCGCGCCGACTAAATTACCTACCATTCGAATATTGTCCGCGTCGGGGAGCTGTACGACAGCGACTATGTACGGACAGGCCTCGCGCAGCGCGGGATGGACCGGATTCCAGGTTCTGATCCAGCTATATAGGCGGCCGCGTCCCGAGACCTTGGCCCATCCCAGGTCGACCGAGTGACATTTGTGGCACACCGCTTCTGGACCCCATTGAAACGCCCCACAGGAGTTGCAGCGCTGAACCACCAGTTCGTGCCGCCGGGTCGCATCCCAATACTCTTTATCGAGTCCGTCGCGCTGGGCGCGCGGTGTCGGCAGGCCCTCTGGCAGACAGTATTTTCGCTCGGCCATGAACACTCCTTGTTTGTTGCCGCTCACATGCTGTGCACGAGGAGGTCGCTGACCGGCGAAACCATCGGACCAGATGCGACCAGTGAAATTCTGCAATTGGGGACCTGACAGGTCGATTCGCCGCGCACCTGGCGCGCGGCTTCAATCACCAGTTCCAGGCCGTGCATGTAGCATTCGGCGATATTGCCGCCGCTGGTATTGATCGGAAGTTTGCCGTTAGGAGCAGTGATATTGTCGAAGGTGACGAATTCCATCACCTCCTCGGGCTGGCAGAAGCCGTGCTCGACCAGGCTGATCATCACGGCGCCACTAAAGTGCTCATAAATCTGCGCGCAATCGACGTCCTCGGGTGTAATCCCGGCCATTTGATAAAGACGTGGCGCCAGGGTCTTGAAATTAGAAGAGGAATAGTCGAACGGGTTCTCGACCGTGGCCGCATGCCGGTAACCGGAGCCCTGCGCCGCCGCCATGATGTAGGCCGGTTTTCTCCGCGCGTCGCGCGCACGAGCGGCGGTGGTTAGAATGAGCGCGGCGGAGCCATCGTTTTCCATACAACAGTCATAAAGATGGAACGGCTCGACGATCCATCTTGATTTATCGTACTGCTCGCGCGTCAAGGGTTGACCATACATGACCGCGCGCGGATTAAACTGCGCATGGTAGTAATCGGCCATCGCGACTGCTGCAAGCGGTTCCTGGTTGATTCCGTAGTCGTGCATAAAACGCCTCGTGCGCAAGGCGACCCATTGTGCGGGCACGAAAAGGCCGTAGGGAGCCGTGTACGCGGTCGCACCGGACACGTGTTGCGAGACCGGCGCTTGCCCGAAGCGGCCAAACTGGCCCTGTGCGAGGGCCCGCAGGACTACGACATACTTGGCATAACCAGCCGCGATAGCGGCCGCGGCATTGCCGACGGCGGCGGAACCGCCGCCGCCGCCTCCACCCCATACCATTCCCATGAAGCCCACCTGCTTCAGGCCCAACGCGGTCGCCAGCCGTGAGGCGTCATTGCGATCGTTGGCGTAGCCGGAAATTCCGTCGATTTCCCGTACGTCAATGCCCGCGTCGTCCGCGGCTTTCCTGATAGCTTCGCACGCGAGGCGGAATTCGCTCTGCGGCGCCTGCCCACGCTTATAATATTTGGTCTCACCGACGCCGATAATCGCGACTCTGTCCTTGACTGTATATTCATCCATCTTTTTCACCGAGCCAGCCTGCGCCGCCGCTCTGTTGTCGGGGCTACACTGCGCCGAGTACGCCTCACGCCTTGGCGGCGAGGCGATGGTCGCCATCCGCATGCCGCGTCTCCCGGAAATGCGGCAGAACTTCCTCGGCCAGCAGACGCATCGATTTGAACCACGGCTCCGGATCTTCGGCGTAGTCAAATGCGAACAGCAGCAGCGTGCCGAAGCCACCCAACACATCATACATATCGCCCAGCTTGAGGATTACGGTTTTGACCGATCCCACCAGCCATCCGTGGTCCACCAGGTACTCAGGAGTAACCTCCGGGTCCGGAACTTTCGGATCGTGCTTGAGATAGCTCGTAAACTGGAAGTCAGCAAACAACGGCAGCAGGTACTCGTTCATCATGCGCCCCATCGCTCCGCGCACGCATCCCCGGTAGGCCTCTTCGTCAGTATCGGCAACGAAGATCTCGCGGACTATGCGCCATTGCGAGCGGTCCGGCGTGCGGCCCGACCTCCGCGCCCCCTCCACGACCGCATCCCAATGCGATGCCACGTACGGCGGGCTCAGGTTAAGACTCAGCGGGATGAAGCCGCGCTCGCCCGCCAGCTTCAGCGTGTCCGAGCCCGGGCTGAAGCCTGCGATGCCGATGGGGGGATGCGGTTTCTGGAATGGCTTCAGATGATGTTTCAGCGTGCGCATCATGGGGTTGGGCACGTTGACCTTCCAATACTTGCCGCTGTATTCGAGGCCGCCGTCCGTTTCCCAGACTTTGAGCATGATGTCGAGGGCCTCGCGCGTCATATCGCGGTTCTCGCCTTTCGTTCCATCGACACAGAACAGTTGCCAATCACTGGGCAGGCCGCTTGCACCGATGCCGAGCATATAACGGCCTTGCGCCAGATGGTCCATGAAGGCGACTCGGCAGGCGAGTTCGGCCGGATGATGGTACGGCAGCAAATGGGCGCCGGGTGCGAGCACGATTCGCTTCGTCTGCATCAACGCCTGCGCGATCAGCAAGTCGGGTGCCGGGTTGGGTTCCCAGGGCGAAGTAAAATGTTCGCCGATCCACGCCTCGTCGTAACCGAGGCGGTCAGCGATACGCAGCATTTCGAGGTCCCATTCCTGGCCGGCCTTAAATTGACGTTCCGGCGGATGCGACGGCATTAGGAATAATCCAAGCTTCATTTTTTTGACCGGCTATTTATATGCGCTCCTCGCGGACTCCACTCGTTCCGCCTAGTGGCATGCAGCGCCATTCCGTGGTCACGGCTCTAGGTCGCACGTTCGCGGGCTTGCTTGCACTGCCAGAGGAGGCAGAACCTGAGAAAAACTGCGAACGCGTGCAAAGGGTCTCATTTTCTCGGCCCGCGCGCGCCTGGAAATGATTGCACTGCGCCGAGCCCTTCGAGCGCAAGTCCATAACCCAGATTATCGAGCATCAATTTTTTCAGTTGCTGCGTCAGCGCGACGCGCGCGTAGCGAACCGCGAGCGACGGCCGGGCGGTGATTTGATGCGCCAACTCCCATGCGCGCGGAAGCAGGCGATCGCGCGGCACTATCTCGCTGATAACGCCCAGTTCCAAAGCTTCCTTGGCCGACAACTTCTGCCCGGTAAGCAGAAAGTAGCGGCCGCGGTTGGGACCGAGTACCAGCGGCCAGACAATATGGACCCCGTCGCCGGGCACAACGCCGTTGGGAAAATGTGGTGCGTCCTGAAATTCGGCATTGTCGGATGCGATCACGATATCGCACAAAACTGCCAGTTCGGCATGAATCAGCGCCGGCCCGTTAACCGCGCCGATCATCGGCACTTCGATATTGAGATGGTTCATCAGGAGGTGCTTGGCGTCGTTGTAAATATGGTCCCAACTGGTCGGTCTGACACCGAACGGAGCCTGCTCGCCGGTGCCTTTGACCGGCACCCCGCGGCCACCGCCGGCATCAACTTCAGCACAAAATGCGCTGCCGGTACCGGTGATAATCACGCAGCGGTTCTCATGATCGCGCGCGATATCCATAAACGCATACGACAGTTCTTCATGCGGCGGCGTGCCCCATTTAAGCTCGGCGTTGTTGGTATGGAGCGTCATCTGGAGGATACCGTCGCGCCGCTCCATCTTGATCGTGCTGTATCGGCTCACGTAGTCGTCGAACTTTATGAGTGCCATCGTTGCAGCGTCCTCTATTGTAGCTTCGCGCAGTCTACAAAAATTCAGGGTCGGACGGCCACCATTGGGCGAGGCGAGAGAGTTATCGTGACCCTCAGTGGATAGCAGGCCGCCCGGTGCAACCTCGCTGGACGGCGCCGCAAAATTGCGAGCGCGAATGCGCTACAGGCCGAGCACGTCGCGCATCGAGTAAAGGCCTGGCTTTTGATGTTCGAGCCAAGCTGCGGCGCGCAGCGCACCGCGGGCGAGCGACTCGCGGCTCTGAGCGCGATGGATCAATTCGAGGCGCTCTCCCTGGCCGCCGAAAACAACGGTGTGATCGCCAACCGCATCGCCCGCCCGCAGGGCCATCACTCCGATTGCCTCTTGGGGCCGGACGCCCGTGATTCCCTCCCGGCCGAAGACCGCGTTCGGCTGGAAGTCGAGCTTGCGCGCCTCGGCGATTATACGGGCCAAAGCGAGTGCGGTGCCGCTCGGGGCATCGATTTTGGTGCGATGATGTATTTCCAGCACCTCGGCGTCAAAATTAGTGAGAATCGCGGCCACTTCGGCGGTTATCTTCATCAGCACATTGATCCCGACGCTCATGTTGGGAGCAATCACGGTTCGCGTGCGCGGCGCCAGTTGGCGCGCGCGCGCATCCAGTTCCGGGGTAAAGCCGGTCGAACCCACCACGATTGCGGCGCCAGTTGCCGCCGCCACTTCCAGATGACCCAGTGATGCGGCGGCATTGGTGAAGTCGAGGGTTACCGAATCCGGGCTCGCAATGGTGGTGTAATCAGTCGTAATCGCGACGCCAAGTTTTCCCGCCCCTGCGACTTCGCCGGCATCGCGCCCGCTGACGCCGGCCGCCTCGGCTTCGAGGGCCCCAACCAGCGTGTGCTGGGAATCAGCGGCAATCATCGAGACGAGCAACCGCCCCATTCGGCCGGCCGCTCCTGAAACGATCAACTTGGCCATGATCCGGAACCCTCCGCTTCATTCAATCAAATGAGCCGCCGGGCTGAACACTCGTCATGCACTCGCTGCAGGGGCCGCCGGCGCAGATGCAGGTGATGCTGGCGCAGATGCCGGCGTGGATGCAGGTGATGCGGGCGCGCCGCGCTCGGCGTTGAAATGTTCTTCACACAGGCTGCCACGGGCGCGCGGTTTGCGGCATTTTTCGGCGGTGCAGGTCTTGTAACGCGGTTTGGGCATCTCGCCTGCCTTCCACAGCCGGTAATGTTTTCGGCAGTAGCCCTTGCCGACCACTTGGCGAGCGCAATCGTTCGCCTTGCACGTTCCTTCTTTGGCCATCTTTCACCAATATGCCGCGAAGATCGAAGCGGATTAGAATTCGGCTTTCAGCTCGCGGCTGAGTAATTCCTCGACCATAGCGCCTGGCGGTGCTGCTTCATAGAGGACCCGGTAGACCGCCGACGAAATCGGCATTTCCACGCCGCGGCGTTCGGCGAGTCTCACGATTGCACGCGCATTCGATACGCCCTCGGCGATAGAGCCTCCATCTGCCGGCAGCGATATCCGTTCGCCGCGGCCAAGTGCCAGTCCGAGCCGCCGATTGCGGGAGAGGTCGCCGGTGGACGTGAGCACTAGGTCACCCAAGCCCGCCAGGCCCGCCAGCGTCTCCTGTTTTGCGCCCGCCGCCCGCGCGAGCCGCATCATCTCGGCGAGACCACGCGTAATCAGTGCGGCGCGCGCACCGGAGCCGAGGGCAAGTCCGTCGCTGATTCCGGCTGCAACCGCAATGACATTTTTGCTGGCCCCGCCAAGCTCCACCCCCATGACGTCGAGGCTCCGGTAGACGCGTAGCGGCCTCGCGGCGAATAGGGTTTGTACGCGCAGGGCGACTGCTTCGCTGTGCGCAGCCGCCACCAATGCGGCGGGTTTGCCGCGCGCGATTTCGGCGGCGAAGCCTGGACCGGACAGGACTGCGATTCTGTCAGCCGATGGCGCCAATTCGTCGAGCATTTGTGACATCGTCCGCAGTGAATCCTGCTCGATTCCCTTGCTGACGCTTATGACGAGCGCCCCCGGAGGAATAGCGGGCGCCACGGGCGCCAGGGTGGCGCGCGCAAAGCCCGATGGAATTGCCATCACAACCGCTTCGGCATCGCGGACAGAGCTGGTGCTTAGTTCGGCCAAGCGGAGTTCGGGTGGAAACGGCACCGCAGATAAGTAAGCTCGATTCTCACGATCATGGCGCAACGCGGCGAGTTGCGATTGACGTCTTGGTGCCAACTTCACCACGTGGCCACGACGAGCGAGCACGACGGCGAGCGCGGTGCCCCATGCGCCCGCACCGAGAATAGTCACGGCAGCCATGTTGCTCAATTAGCACAGGGTTCAGCGGCAGTACGCGATCAGGGCCTCGAAAACCATACCGGTGAGGGACATGACGCCACTTCAAACGACTGTGCGCAGCACGCGATAGAGCGGCTCCAGTTCGCGAAACGCATCGACCACTTCCTCACGGTCGAGCCTTAGGGCGTCCTTCACCTTCCATCCAAAGCCGACATCGATACCGCCGCTTTTCTTTTCCAGGCTCTGGCCCAGCGCCGAAAAAAAATCAGCATCCGCGGCCACTTCTTCAGGCATTTGGCGAAAGTCCCACTTGTCATAACGCGCGATACCGGTGCCGTCCAAAGCCTTCGCCAACTGAGCGCCGCGCGCTTTCAGTAACCGGCCCATCTCAGCACGCATGTCCGCCTCGGATTTAACCACGGCCCGTGCGTGGATTCCTGCGCCGGAAATGCAAAGCGCGAGATAGCCAAAACGCTTGTAACCCTTGGGCGAGGGGCCGAAGGCGGCCCATGTTTCAGGCGGGGGGTTCACGGTCCGGCGTGCGTGCTTCGCGACATGAGGGAAGAACTCCATATGCAGTCGGCGCGCGATGGCGGGGGCGAGTTCATCGCCCAGCCGGATGAGCTTGGGACGCACATGGGCGTAGATTTGCTGCATCCGTTCGTTGAAGCCTTCAACGCTGAAGACCTCGAAATCTAGCGGAGTGAATCCGAGTGTCGCCATTTTGAGTCACCTGAAAAGAGAACTGTAGGGATGAGAAGCGAGCAAAATCAGCTGCCGCCCGTGCTCGCTTTTCTCGCTGCTTTCTCTCACTACTCGCTTCTCTTCTCCCTTTCCTCTCTCATCGCACTTTCCCAATTGCGCCCATCAAAATGCTGGATTTCAAACGCGGACAGATCCACGCCTTCAACACATCGCAGGTTCACGTCGATCTTGTCCGGATCGGAGCGTGCAATATAAAACGGCGCCACACCACATCGCGGGCAGAAATGATGTTTGGCAGCATGCGTGTTGAAGGTATAGGTGGCGAGGTCCTCCGACGGCGTCAGCAAGCGGAACCGCTGGCGCGGAATGATCCAGTGGACATAAGCTTTTTTTGTGCAGATAGAGCAGTTGCATTCCGAAACACGGCCGTCTATCGGCCCGGCAACTTCGTAAGCGATACGCCCGCAATGGCATCCGCCGCGGTAAGTTGGACGATCCTCGAATTGATCCACCATAAGTATGAATTTGGCGCAAATTGGCGGATACGGCAAATTTAGCGCTTACTCGCCGGCCCGCGTTTACGCTACAAGATAGAGAATGGATCTCAGCGACAGCCCCGAAGAAACGGAATTTCGCCTTAAGGCCCGCAAATGGTTGGAACAAAACCGGCCGGCGGGAATGGTCGATCGGGGTTTTGCGCTGCCGATCGATGAGCAATCTATCCGCCGATTACGGGACTGGCAGCGGCGGCTCTATGATGCCGGTTACCTGGGAATAGCGTGGCCCGGGGAATACGGCGGGCAGGGCAAAACCATCATTGCAAGCGCCATCTTCAACGAAGAGATGGCGCGAGTGAGAGCGCCAGCGCCACTTAACGAACTCGGCTTGTCGATGGGCTGGCCGACTATCTTGGAGCACGGCACCGAGGAGCAAAAGCAACGTTTCGTCAAGAAGATCCTGACCTGTGAAGAAGTCTGGTGCCAGGGCTTCTCGGAACCAGGTTCCGGCTCGGATCTCGCGGCACTCGGCACTCGCGCAACTCAGGAGGGCGACGAGTTCGTCGTCAACGGCCAGAAGGTGTGGACATCATTGGGCCATATCGCCGACTGGTGCATGCTGCTGGTCCGCACTGATCCGACTGCGCCCAAACATCGCGGAATATCCTATTTGCTAGTCGATATGCACAGCCCAGGAATTACGGTGCAACCGCTCAAGCAGATGACGGGAGAGGCCGAATTCAATCAGATGTTCTTCGAAGACGTCCGCGTGCCGCGCCAGAATCTGCTGGGTCCGCTCAACGGCGGCTGGGGCGTCGCGATTACGACTCTGATGAACGAGCGCGCGACGCTTTCGCTGGCGACAGTGATGAGGTTCCGCAACACCTTCGATGATCTGGCGGAGTTGGCGCGGCGGGTCCTCCATGATCGCACCTGCAGCTTGACTCCGGCGCAAGTCCGGCAGACCCTCGCGCAATTTTATATCGACGTCGAATCGATGAAGTATCTGGCATACCGAAATTTCTCACGCCTCAAGCGCGGCGGAACCCCCGGTCCCGAGGGTTCGATTTCGAAGGTGCTCTGGAGCGAGCTCAACCAGCGTATGAATGAGTTCGCACTCGTGCTGCAAGGCCCGCGCGCCGTACTGGCCGAAGGGTCCGGCGAGTTGCCGGACAATGGGCGATGGCAGTACGGCTTGCTGCGCTCCCGCGGCAATACGATCGAAGAGGGCACCTCGGAGATTCAGCGGGGCATTATTGCTGAGCGTTTGCTAGGTTTGCCCAAAGGCTATTAGCGTAAAACACCGCTCATAGATTGAAGGCCCTCATTAATGTCACGTTCTTTCTAGTCTGCTCGCTACTAGCCGTGCGAGTGGGTGCAACTACCGCCACGGCGCCGGCACCCACAAAAGTGATAGCAGGGACAATCACGGACGCGCTCGGACGGCCGCTCGCAGATGTCAACCTCGAACTGCGGTCCACAACGAACAAAATTATCGGCCACGCGACCACTGATGCGCGGGGCCAGTTCAGGTTCAAGAAGGTCCCGGCAGGACTGTATCACATCGTCGCACGGAAGCAGGGTTTCAAAACGATGATGATGATCGCGGAGGAGGGAGCGCCGAAACCACTCACGCTTGCAATGGAATCCGAGCAACCGCTCAGCGTGGCAATCATCGCAACCCTTAACCAGCCGCGTAATGCGCTTTCATCGGAAACCGGCAGCACCGTCTACCGTTTCACAGACAGGAACATCGATCAGCTTCCCCAGGGCGACAATACTCCCCTCAATGACGTACTGATTCAGGCGCCGGGTGTCTCACAGGACTCCTACGGCCAGGGGCAGGGTCAGATCCACATCCATGGCCTCAACGGCGGCGGCATTCAGTACCGACTTAATGGAGTTTTCCTACCCGAGGCAGTGAGTAGTTTCGGCCAGTTCTTTAGCTCCTACTTTATCAAGAGCGTGAGCGTCATCGATAATTTTATGCCCGCCCAGTTTGGCTATTATAACGAAGGCGTAATCGACTTCCACACCAAGGACGGGTGCGTGAGTCCGGGCGGTCAGTTCGAGTACTACGGCGGGCAGCGTGGCACGATCCAGCCGAGTCTACAATATGGCGGTTGCGCCGGAAATCTGAGCTATTATCTGAACGGATTCTACTACCAAAGTGCGCTCGGCGTGCAGTCGCCCACGCGGACCCCGACGCCGGAGCATGATCGCACCAGTCAGGGTCAAGGCTTCGGCTATCTCTCATATCATCTGAGTCCGGCAACCCGGGTTGGTTTAATGACCGGCACCGCGATCAACGCCTATCAGATTCCCGGTCAACCTGACTTGCCAGTGATGTTCCCAATCAGCGGAGTCTTCAATTACCCGAACTCGGCTAATACGAGCGCGACTGAGTTCGAGCAGAATTATTTCGGAATTATGACGCTACAGGGCACCGCAGGTCCGAAACTTGATTATCAACTTGCGTTGTTCAGCCGTTACTACAATTTGAAGTACAATCCCGACCCGATCGGCGATCTCGCTTACAATGGCACCGCTGACCAGATATTGCATAGTGGCTTCGTCAACGGTCTGCAGGGAGATACTTCTTACCGCCTGAACAAGCGACACACCCTCCAGGCAGGGCTTTACACTAGCGGCGAAACGCTTGAGGAGGACAATCGCGCCCTGGTTTTTCCGGTGAATTCGATGGGTGTCCCCACGACCATACCAGAAGTAGTGATTGACAATTTCAATGGCAAGGCGATGCTTCTCGGTTTGTACGCCCAGGACCAGTGGCGTCCGCTCGAGAAGCTCGAACTGACGCTCGGCGCGCGTTACGACCTGATGGACTATTTCGGCTGGCAGACCCAGTTCAGTCCGAGACTCGGATTGGTCTACCAACTCACGCCATCGACTATCCTGAACGCCGGCTATGCCCGCTATTTCCAGGTTCCACCATTCGAGTCAGTTCTGCTGGAGACGGTTAACAAGTTCGCCGGCACTACCGGCGCTCCCACGATTACGTCAGGCAATCAGAAAATCGAGGCGGAGGACGACGAATTCTTCGACGCCGGAATCGCACAGCAGTTGCCTTTGGGGTTGAGCGCGACGGTTGAAGGATGGTTCCTGTGGGCTGATAAGAAGCTGGATCTGGCACAGTTCGGCAAAACCTATATTTTCGCCCCGCTTCAGTATGAACATGGTCGTGGATGGGGAGCCGATTTCAGTCTGGTGAAGGATACCGGGGATTTTTCGATTTATTATAATTTTTCCTATGCGGTCCAGCAGGCCGAAAATGTAGTAGGCGGGCAGTTTCTCGTCGATAATCAGGCAGAACTGAACTACATTGCCGACCACTGGATTTATTTGGATGATGATCAGGAATTCAGTTGTTCGGCCGGGCTGAGTTATCGGCACTGGGGATTTCGACTCAGCACCGACGCAATTTGGGGGAATGGCTATCGCTTCGGCTTCGGCAATCTGGAGACCCAGGATCCCTATGTTCAGGTGAATGCGGCGATAGCGCACAAATTGCCACTGCCGGGGCGCAGCAACATAGAGGGGCGCGTGAGCATCGTGAATCTGTTCGACCATGTCTATCTAGTCCGCCAAGGTAGCGGCATCGGCGTCTCTTCGCCCCAATATGGGCCGCGGCGTGCATTCTATTTTACGGTCACGGTGCCGCTGGGTGCCGTGCGGACGGCGCGCTCTACGTCTTGAGCACCACCGACGATTAGTTGCAAAGAGGCAAGATGATCAAACCTTACACGGCTATTGGGCTGATTCCGACTGTCCGCGGCATTCGCAGACGTGCAGACATCCGGGCCAACCTCGAGCACATTACTGGCCTCGTCAGAGCGGCCTCATGGCTTTCCAGCCTGGAATTGCCGGTTCGCTTGATTGCGCTCCCGGAGGGCGCCCTGCAGGGATTCAATGACGAAGTGCTCGACCTCGATCACGCCGAATTCGCCCGCGAATGCGCGATTGATATTCCCGGCGAGGAAACCGACGCGCTCGGCGGCATTGCGCGCCAGTATCAGAGCTTCATCATGGCGCAAGCCAAGGCCCGCCATCCCGACTGGAAAGACCGCTTCTTCAATGTCGGCTTTATTGTGGATCCTGGCGGTGAAATCATCCTGAGGCATTATAAGGTTTCGCCGCTGTTCCCGGTCGAGCATTCAGTTTGCCCGCACGACATCTTCGATTGGTGGGTGGAGAAGTATGGCCGCTCGCTTGATTCGTTCTGGCCCGTCGCCGACACCGAGATCGGCCGCCTGGGCATCATGATGGCGAATGAGGGTTCGTATCCCGAAAATGCGCGGGCGCTGGCGATGAACGGGGCCGAGGTAGCCTATCGCGCATCGTATCCCCATCCCGCAACCGGCAACGAATACTTCGAGATTCAGAGCCGCGCCAGAGCCCTGGACAACAATATGTATGTCGTCGCACCGAATATGGGGACATACTATCTTGATGCCGACAGTCGTACTCCAATAGATACATTCGGCGGACGTTCATTTATCATTGATTATAAGGGGCAGATTGTCGGCAGGCAGGAATATGGCGGAGTATCAACTTATGTTGCCGGAATCATCGATATCGAGGCGCTGCGTTATTACCGCGATAACGCGCGATGGGGCAACTGGCTGAAGGACCTGCGCACTGAGCTGTATCAGTTAATATATGAGAGGCCGATCTACCCGAAGAACCTCTATCTCAACCGCCCGCCGATGAAACACCAGGAGTACCGCGGCGAGGTGATCGACCGGCAGATCGGCTTGATGCACGAGCGTGGGGTGTGGAAGAAATCGTCCCGTTAACGAAAGAACTTGCTCATCTCCTCTAGCAGCAACAGCACTCGTTCAGCTGGTCAGAACTTCCATTTTGGGGCATACTCCACTGGTCATGCCTAACGAGAGGAATCAAGGAAATTCGACAGGAGGTGCATTATGCTTGACCATATCGGATTAGTCGTGTCCGACTTTGCCAAAAGCAAAGCCTTCTTTGAACGAGCGCTGGCGCCGCTCGGATACTCATGCCTGATGGAGTTCAGCGGCGCCGCCGGATTTGGTGCGGCCGGCAAGCCTGACTTCTGGATATCACAAGGGCAAGCCGAAAAACCTCCGGTGCACGTCGCCTTCGCAGCTGCGGATCGTTCCACAGTCGACGCGTTCCACAAGGCAGGCGTCGGCGCAGGGGGACATGACAACGGCGCGCCCGGCCTGCGGAAAGAGTATCATCCGAACTATTATGGCGCGTTCGTCCACGATCCGGACGGCAATAACATCGAGGCCGTCTGTCATAACCCAGCCTGAGCCCCACGCAAGAAGCCGGGGTCTTGTCACTGTCCAGGAGAGGCTCTGCAGGGCGGATGGCTGTCTGCCCTGCAATTCCTCCAGTAAGGTTTTCCGGGGTCGGTATTAATCTTGTCCCCGATGTCAGAAACAACGGAATCACCCGCCGGTCCTGGCTGTACTTTTCGTCTTCGCACAGCTCCAACCCCCCGGGAGGCGCTGAGATGAGCGGAGAGCGAAGCTTTGCGTGCCGTTGGTCTACGAGTGCGTCAGATGCACGGGCATATGTTTGATGCCGGCGACCAGGTTCGATTGCAGACGCTCAACTGGCCCGGTGAGTTCAAACTTCTCCACCCCAGTGCGAATCGCGTCAAACATCAGTCGGAGTTCGAGCCGCGCAAGATGGGCGCCGGCACAGAAATGTTCTCCTTTGCCGAATGCGATGTGCTCGTTCGGTGTGCGCGCGATATCGAAGCGATACGGCTGCTCGAAAATTTCCTCGTCGCGGTTGGCCGAGGGGAGCCAAGTGGCGAGCTGGTCGCCGGCGCTAATCTTTTTTCCGCCGAGAGTCGTATCTTGCAGAGCGACGCGCGCGACATGCGTGATCGGACTGGTCCACCGCAAAATCTCCTCGATGGCGGTCGGCAATAGGGCAGGACTGGCGGTAAGCCGCGCCCATTCAGCGGGATGATTGATGAATGCAAGCAGTCCGCCCGAGATCGCGTTCCTAGTCGTTTCGAGGCCTCCGACCACGTACAGAAAGCCGTTATGCATCAATTCAGTTTCCGTCAATTTGCGCCCGTTCAGCTCCGCGTTGCCCAGAACGCTTAGCAGATCATCTCCCTGACCGCCGCGCCGTTCCGTTGCAAGCTTCGCGCAGTAAGAGCCGAGGTTGGAAGTGCCCCGCTGGCGGGTTTCGAGCGCTGAACGGGATTCGGTCTGGTACTCAGGATCTTCGTTGCCCAACGCCATGTTGCCCCATTTGAACATCAGCGGCCAATCGGCGCGCGGGATACCCATGATTTCGCAGATGAACGCCATTGGCAGACGCGCCGCGACGTCGACCACGAAGTCGCAATCGCCCCGTTCGAGCGCCTGCGCAAGAATCTCATCGACCAGCAATTTGCCGGGTGATTCATAGCGGCCCACGGGCCGGGGTAGGAACAGCCGGTTGAAGGCCCGCCGCATCGCTACATGCAGCGGCGGATCGGTCATGATCATCATCTGGCCGGCGCCCATCATTTCAGGCGTCACCTGTTCCATCTCGGGGCTGGAAGGGACGATGAGGCCGCGCGTGGAGGTAAAGAGATTCGGTTCGCTGAAAACCGCGACGATAAGGTTGTAACGAGTAACGGACCAGAACGGCCGCACGAGACCTTCGGTCCAATGGACTGCGTCCTCACGCCGCAATCGCCGCCACAGAGGATGCGGATCGTTATGGACGAAGAAGCCAGGATCGGTCAGTGCACGGTCTACAAATGAAAAATCCATCACGGTGCTCCCGTCCGTAAAGTTATCGCAAAATCAGGCAAAAGAGGCCGGTTGGCCGCGCTCGACTTGGATCAAATGCCAACCGAACGTTCCGCGGCCGACTATGCGCGAGGCCAGCGTTGGCAGCGACTTTTCAAATTCGACGATCCTGCTCCTAACGGCAAAACTGCCCTATCAGATACGAAATCGGATCGCGCGAGATAGCAAGGCCAAGAATTAGCTCCACAACCACCATTTGCCGGTCGCCAGTACGTAAGCAGAGAGCAATCCATTACTAGTTGCGTGGGCAAGCACAGCATCGGAGAGAGTTCCGCGACGATAGAGAGCGACCGCGAATATCATTCCGGCCAGAGTTCCGACGATCCATCGCCTATGTAACAGGCCGAACAGGACCGAGGACCCTAGAAAAGAACCCCAGGTGAACCTCCCTGGAAGTACCGACATGAAATCGGCGTCTACGAGTTTTCGAATCAAATACCCGCGGAACGCAAACTCTTCGGCGAGCGGAACCACAATGACGGCTCCCACGAGTCGGAAGAGCACCAAGCCGAGTGCTTCGCCGTTTGGCAAAGCCGCCAGGACTGCGCGGGACGTAATGTCGGCCGAGCTGTCACCTCGGGAAAGCGTGATCCAGAGGAGGAACACTGCCGCTCCCAAAGCGACTGTGGAGAACGTTACCTTCCATGGCAGCACTGCAATCTGGCGACGATAGAACCAAAGGGCACTCATCCCTGCCAGGACTCGAAGTGGGAAGAGTACCTGCGGCCCCCCTGAAATAGCCCGGGTTAGGATTGACGCGGCTATGATCGCGAGAAACGGGATGAGAAAAGGAGCTGCCGGGTTCGGTCCCGAGGCGTTCAACGTGCTCGCTCCAGCCTTGGTGAAAAGGCTGAAGCGCCAGCTGATCCAAACCAGCGCACACGCGACCAGATTGAAAAAGAGCCATCCGCCAACTGAGTGAAAACCCTTTATACCAACCGCCGAATTCCAGCTAGCAAGTAGAACGAGAATAGTAATGCGGACCGCGTTAAAAAACCAAGATGCGATTACCCCGAGCGGAATCAGAAAAAGCGCGTGAGGAAAGCGGAGCTTCTCCCGGAAAAGCCAGAGATACGCGGCAAGGAAGGCGCTGATCAGGCCAACCCCCTCTAATCCGGAGCAGGGTACTCCAATGTGGACGGAGAAAGTCGGGGTTTCAACAACGAGCTGCTGTGCACGGGCAATAGCAGGCTCTCCACATAAGCGAAGCAAAAGAACCACCAGGTCAAAGCTCAAGTGTTGAAACGGCCACAAAAGCGCCTGGGTGAAGCGTCCAAGCAAATCAAGCGCAAGGCCCAGTGCCGCACCGGCAAGAAAAGTCATCCAGCAACTTGATAGCCAATGTACCCAGAACTGCAGAGGCAGAGCAGCAACGGTCCAGGTCGCGAAAGTGGCCAAGGCCACCAGCACCCAGAGTGACAGCCAAATCTCAGTGTCATATGCCGGGATTAAACCCGCTCTTCCCAAGGCTGTCATTGCGTACAGGACAGCAACCAGCAGCAGATGAGTAATGAGCCAAGGGAGCCAATTGACCAGACGCACCTCCGACTCTCCAAGGACCCGAAGGAATTCGGCTCGTGCTATCGGCCAACTGAAAAAGAGTGTGACGACGAGGCCTGTGATCAGAGCCGGTCGAACCTCGTGGAGAAGTGTGAACCAAAAGGAATCTGGAAGTTTTTCGTGCAGCAGGCTCGAGTACGTATCGAAGGGCGCGGTAAGCGCTATCAGTTCGGCGCCAAGCACGAGGAGCAGGAATATCCATCGTGGCATCCCCCTTGCCATGGATACTCGGGCTGGAAGCAAAACATCGTCGCCGGCGCCGCTAGTTTTATCCATAAAGATAATGCAAACCGCAGCCTAGCGACGGCGGAAGCGCTCGACGAGGAGCAATAGTACCCCTACCAACAAAGCGAGACCGCTTTTTGTCATACCTGGGTCGATCTCAGGAACCCTGGCCGGAACGCTGGCTGGGCCGGTTGAACTTGTTGTTCCGGGGTCAAACCCACCCGCCGCCGCGTACCCCCCAACAATCCCTGCGCCGATTATACCGAGAATGCCGATCACACCGACGCCGGTCCCCCCTCCGGTAGCGCCGAGACTTGCACCAAGACCACTAGCCGCTAGAATCGCGAGCCCGCAAGGGACGGTGGTCTTTTGCCCAGAATGAAGCTCGACCGGTGGACTCGAAGGATTGCTTAGGCTTCTGACCAGAACTGTCCCGTCGAAGTCGAAAATGTCTGTGAATTCTTTGCAGGTTTTGAATCCGCGACGGGTTTCATGGTTCGTATAGTATGTATCGTAAGTAGTGCCGCGTGCAGCAGCGACCGCGTTTGGCGTATGCACTTCGTAATTGGGAGATGCGCCCGCAGCCACTTTCACTAACGATCGCACCAGCCCGTCAAGTAGAGTAAGAGTTGTTCGCGCTCGCGTGCCGTTTGGATTTAGCAGATTTTCCGAAATTAGCAGGGTACCCGACCCCGTCAATTCAAGCTGGGAATTATCTGTCAGCGTGACCGTCACTCGCCCGTTCGGGCTCGTGACGATCTGATCGCCAATCTCAATCGAGGCCAAGTAGTTGGCGGGAAAGCTCCGCCCGGCTCGCGTGATGGTCGCATCCCCATTTAACCCTGTAATCTTGCCGGCGACTATTTGGGCAAATGCCGCATCCACCTGGAAAGCCACGAACAATAGAGCGAGCGATGCGAACAGAAGGTTCGCGCGGTGAATGGCCAGCATCAGGCGTGATTCCGTCAAACTTGAGTTTATTGCATTTCAGCTTGACCCTGTCAATCATTCGTTACTCTCTACTTGCTGAGTGAGGCGCGAAAATGCCATGTAATGAAAATGTCGCGCAGTTGGCGCAAACCTTCACACCAACTCTTTCAACGAGGCGGGTGCTTGCCCAGCTGCGCAATCGGGCATTCAGGCTTTACGTGGAGATTTCATAAAGGCGGCCGTGTGCCATTACCACTTACGCGCAGCGGCGATTCGTGGGCCACGTGCCCATGGTTCCGTCGGCCGCTTGAGTTAGTGTCACTCGATCACAAAGTTTGCCGTAGAGAACCGAACGTTGTTGTCCAGAATTTCCTGGCGTTGTGCACCAGAAACACCAGGCGACGCCATGCGGATGGCGTCGAGTATAACCTGCTTCGTCAAGGGTTTGCCGATATGCGCGGTGCAACCTGCAGCTAGTGCACGTTTCACATCCTCGTCGAGTACTGAAGCCGTCAGCGCGATTATCGACGAGGGTCGAATCGAGTACTTCCATTCCCATTCGCGTATCATCCTGGTGGCATCGAGGCCGTCGAGCTCCGGCATCTGCACATCCATGAGAACCAAGTCATAAGGCTGGGCGATAAATTTATCTACTGCGACCCTGCCGTTTTCGGCGAAATCAACCTGATGCGGTTCGCGCCGTAGGTAGGCCTGGATTAGCAGTCTGTTATCCGGGGAGTCTTCGGCGACCAGGATTCTCATCACCCCGTTGCCGTCGTTGGTGATAGTTTCTCTGGTCCGATGCGCAAGCGTCGGATTCGCGCCTCGGCGATCAACGTTCTTGAGCAGGCGACGAATTGCTTCGAACAGTTCCCTCCGCGTGATGGGCTTTACCAGATACGCGTCCATCTCAAGGTCTTTCAGCCGTGCGAGCTGCAATTTGACGTCATCCGAGCACAGCATCAGGATGATTGGCTCGACCGGCAGATTCGCGGCCCGAATCCGGCGGGCAACTTCCAGACCGTCTATGCCCGGCATGCGCACGTCGAGCAGGATTATTCGGTAAGGGTGCGTGACGGCTTTGATCACCGCTTCCAGCGCTTGCTCGCCCGACTCAGCTTCTTCAATTTCTGCGCCGCAGCCCGCCATCATTTCACGAACGATAAGCCGGTTGATCTGATTGTCGTCGACTACAAGCATGCGATAACCGGTCAGGCTGAGCACCACCTCGGTTACAGGTGACAGGATTCGGGACGCGAGGCCGAATTGAACAGTAAACGAGAATTTACTGCCTTTGCCGACCTCGCTCTCGACCTTGATTTTTCCACCCATCAATTCGGTCAGCCGCTCAGCGATAGCGAGACCCAGCCCGGAACCGCCGTACTTGCGCGTGGTGGAGGAATCAGCCTGCTCAAAGCTCGAAAAGATTTGTTGAAGCTTATCCGGCGGAATCCCGATTCCGGTATCAGTAACCGTAAACATCAAATCTCCGGGATTGTCCGAGCCTGGGGCTTTCGCGACTTCGAGAACGACCTGTCCAATCTCCGTAAACTTAACTGCGTTTCCCAGCAGGTTGATTAGAATCTGGCGCAGTCGCAATGGGTCTCCCGTCAAGTGATTGGGTACTCCTGGCTCAATCCGTGCCGCCAGCTCGAGGCCTTTGCCGTGAGCGCGAATCGCGAAGGTGGAAATGGTCTTCTCGACCAAGTCCGTTAGATCGAAGACCGTCTTTTCCATCCGCATACGCCCGGCCTCGATCTTAGCCAGATCGAGGATGCTGTTGATCAACTCCAGCAGAGCGTTTCCGTTGGCTACCATGATGTCGAGATAACGCCGCTGCTCGCCGGAAAGTTCCGTGTCCGCGAGCAGCTCAGCCATTCCCAGTACCACATTCATGGGCGTACGAATCTCATGCGACATGCTGGAGAGGAACTCGGATTTGGCCTCCGAAGCCGTGAGCGCCGCCTCGCGCGCACGCACCAGGGCGGTAATATCGCGGGCTGTGGTGACGTAGTGCAATGCACCGCCGAGCTCCATAGTCGAAATCGACATGAGCATCGGCACGAGCTTTCCGTCCTTGTCGGGGAACTCGAACTCCTGGTTGAGGATCTGGCCATCCCGCACCAACAATTCATTTATCCGGCGGACGGTATCGCGGGGAACGAAGCGGCTGGGACGTTCGCCGATCAGATCCTGCGTGCTGGTTAGGCCGTTGAAACGAAGGTAGGCGTGATTTGCGTTGACGAAGGTGTTGGATGTAGCGTCAATCACGGTCATAGGATCGGAGTTGTCGTCAAAGATCTTGCGCATCATCGCCTCGCTCTCGCGCAACTTGCGTTCGATCTCCTTGATCGCGGTAATGTCGTGGGCAAACGTGATGACGCACTTCTCCCCATTCATCTCGGCGAAGATTGACGAGACCAGGTAATGTTCGAGCGTTCCGTCCTTGCGATAGTCAAATTCACGGTCCCGGACGATCCCGTCCTGCGTGAGTTCCTTCATCGCCCCTTCGATCGTGGTGTGAGGCACCCTTAGACTATTCTCAACTGGAGCATGTCCGAGCGTCCGGCTCTGATTAAAGCGCTTTTCAAACTCCTGGTTGGCCAGGATAAGACGGCCATCTGAATAGCGCGTGACCGCGATCACGTCCGGGGCATACTCGATAATACGTTTGAGATTCTCTTCGCTCTGGCTCGCGCGCCGTTCGGCGGCATCGAGTTCCACCATTTTGGCCTCGAGCTCGCCACGTGCCGCTGCGGCCTCACGGCGCTTACGTATACTCATTTCTTGCCCGCAGTGGGCAACGACCACCCCGACTATGACGGTGAACCACTCCATCGGAGTTGCACGCCAGCTAACCCCCAGCCAAACAAATGATGCAATGCTGATAGCACTGAGAGAGCCGAGCCATCGGCGGCCGCAGTCGCACAGCATTGCGTTGACGACCAAAAGGCATATGAGCAGTTCGGCAAATGCGTCGACGTCGCCCGTCTGTCCGGCCGTGACGGCACACGATAGAATGAGCGAGCTCCACACGAGCCAGGTGGCTGCCCGCCATCGAAGTTGAAGCCAGGGAAAATGTAGTATAGACAAGAGCGTAACGCCGAGCAGCACATTAAACAGAGAAAAGCCCAATAGAACATTGAAGTGAGGGGTCTCCGATCCGGCCAACATCGCGATAGATAGCTGCCGGTCGATCGTTAGCCATACCGGCTCAGCGAGCACAATTAAAATCCCCGCTGTAAGCAGCAAGCTCCTCGGCAAGTTCAGATCCATTACCGTCAAACGAGTAGTAGTTCGAGATTTCAACACCCTTGACTCGCTCAGCGTTGAATTAGAGCGTCGCACTTTGAAACACCACAGATTGTATAATGCGGCCGGCATCCGAGCGGACGATCTGCGCGTACCATCGAGCGCCAGTAGAGTGGCCCGCCGCCATTAGCCTGTTGTCATTAAAATAGGCTTCCCGTCCGAGAGCCCGCATGTCAGGTTTGCCGACTCTTGCACTCAGCGGGCCCGGGTCGGGTTGGGCGACGCGACCGACGATAATACGGTACGCAGCCAGTACGATTTCTCGGACGCCGGCAACAATACACTACCGTATCGGAGCTCTGCTAACGAAGCGTAATCGCCGTCTGACCTGTGGTCAACGCACTCAGTCAAGAAATAAGCCCGAAAAACTCGAAACGCCGGCAGGTGGCCGATCAACTCGTTGTCTGCGATCGAACCAATAGCTTTTAAGAAGGAGCTCAGCTTTACCGCCGACGAATGGTCGCAGGCTGGACCACGAGCAAAACTGACTATTAGTTTAGTTTGTGATCTTTTGAAAGTTTGAGGCAGCTTACGGGCGGCCTTTTTCAAGTTGCAATTCCGCTCGCGAGCTTGCAACGGGCCGCTGTTTTGGCGTAAGGCCGTGGGCCTTGGAGCGGCAATGCAGGGCAGGCTAAACTGCTTCAGCATAGCTCTTGAGAGCTCTCCCGGGCCGCGGCATGAGCTTTTCCAGGGACTCGATTGTCAGCTTGGAAAGTGTGCTGCAGTGCTTAGCCGGAGAGCGTTCGCGAGCGCAAAAGTAAAGCCATGGAAGAAAGATACGAGCCCAGCGCAATCGAGCCTAAATGGCAGCAGGAATGGGAACGGTCGAATCTTTATGTGACTCGTGAAGTTCCCGGCCGGCCCAAATTCTATGTGCTGGAAATGTTCCCATACCCCTCGGGCGACGGCCTCTCGGTCGGCCATTTGCATAATTATGTACCCTGCGACGTTATCGGGCGCTACAAGCGAATGGCGGGTTTCAACGTCCTGCACGCGATGGGCTGGGACGCGTTCGGCCTGCCGGCTGAGAATGACGCGTTGCTCAAGGGGCTGCATCCCAAACAGACCGTGCCGCGCTATGCTGCGAATTTCAAGCGTCAGTTGAAGTTGGCCGGATGCGCCTACGACTGGACGCGCGAAATCAATTCCTCGTCGCCGGAATATTACAAATGGACCCAATGGTTCTTCCTGTTACTGTACCGGCGCGGGCTCGCCTACCGGGCGCTGGGTTCCCAATGGTGGTGTGAGAAATGCCGCACGATCCTTGCCAATGAACAGGTAGTGAACGGTTGCTGCTGGCGCCATACGGACACGCCGGTATCCAGGAAAGACCTCGAGCAATGGGTTTTCAAAATGACGGCGTATGCCGATCGCTTGCTCGCTGACCTCGATAGCATCGACTGGCCCGAACCGATAAAGCTGATGCAGCGCAACTGGATCGGCCGCTCCGAAGGCGCCGAGCTAGCGTTTCCGGTAGTCGGTCATCCGGGCCGGGAGGTGCGCTTTTTTACGACCCGTCCGGATACCGTGTTTGGCGTCTCATTCATGGTGCTCGCACCGGAGCACCCGTTGGTCGCCGAAGTGACCACGCCCGGCCAACGCGCCGAGGTTGAGAATTACGTCGCGCAGGCGCGCCGTCAGAGCGAGATCGAGCGGCTCTCGACGGCTAAGGAGAAGACCGGGGTATTCACCGGCGCCTACGCCCGCAACCTCTTCACCAATAAGGAAATCCCAATTTGGATCGCGGACTACGTGCTGATGGGCTACGGCACCGGCGCTATCATGGCGGCGCCGGGAGAGGATCAGCGTGATTTCGAATTTGCCACAAAATACCGCCTCGAGATCCCGGTCGTTACTGCACCGGCCGACGGAACAGCCCCGCCGCCCGATCGTGCCTTTACCGAATACGGCGTCGCGGTAAATTCAGGTTTCCTCGATGGCATGAAGACCGAAGACGCGATCCGAGCAGTCTGCAAATATGCGGAAGAGCACGAAATCGGACGTTCCACTGTAAGTTATCGAATGCACGACTGGTTGATTTCACGCCAGCGCTACTGGGGCTGCCCGATCCCGATTGTGTATTGCGCAAAGGATGGCGTCGTTCCTGTACCAGAGGAGCAGCTGCCCGTGATTCTGCCCGACATGACCGATTATCAGCCGTCGGGAACGGGACGTTCGCCGCTGGCGAATGTCGCCGAATTCGTCAATACGACGTGTCCAAAATGCGGCGGGCCAGCTCAGCGCGAAACCGACACGCTCGACGGGTTCGCTTGCTCATCGTGGTATTTTCTACGCTTCGCCTCGCCGCATTACGACCTCGCTCCGTTCGAGAAGAATGCAGGCAATTACTGGCTACCGGTTGACCTTTACGTTGGCGGCGCCGAGCACGCTGTGATGCATCTGCTGTACGCGCGGATGTGGACCAAGGTCATGTACGACGCGGGTCTCGTGAAGTTCACCGAGCCTTTCCCGGTGTTGCGCAACCAGGGGATGATTTGGGCGGCCGATGGCCAGAAGATGTCGAAGAGCAAGGGCAACGTGGTCACTCCCGATGCGATGGTGGAAAAATACGGAGCCGACGCCCTACGTTTATGGGAGCTCTTCATGGGGCCATTCGAAGAGGCCACCAACTGGAACGAGGAAGGCGTGGTTGGCACTGCTCGGTATCTGAACCGCGTCTGGAGCATGGTGCGGCGTTACGTCGACAGAGGCTGTCCAGAAGGCCGTCCCACTCTGGAAACTCTGAAACGTGCTCATAAGACGATACGGACTGTCACCGACCACGTCGAACGCTTGCGCTTCAATACCGCGCTCGCCGCATTAATGGATCAGCTCAATTATCTGCAAAAGTTGGCGCCCGAGGAGCTGGGCCGCTTCGCCGTTGAGGCCTATGTCGTGATGCTGGCGCCGATGGCGCCCCATATCACGGAAGAGATGTGGCGCGCATTGGGCCACCAGGGCTCCGTCCATCTCGAACCGTGGCTCAAGTACGATCCTGAACTTACGCGCGATGACACCGTAACGGTGGTCGTGCAGGTCAATGGGAAAGTACGCGATCGCCTGCAAGTGGACGCCGGCACACCGGAAGAAGAAGTGCGCCGCCTCGCCCTCAATCGGGAGGCGGTGAGCAAGCACCTGGGCGGCAAGGCTCCCAGGAAAGTGATTTATGTGCCCGATAAGCTCGTGAGTATCGTGGCGTGAAAGAGCACTTCTGCAATGAATGCGCCTTATGAAGGGCACCATGCCTCCAAACCATGATATTGGCCTTACTCACGTCGCGCTGATGGCGACAAATCCTGATGCCAGCATCGCCTTTTATGAGAAATACGCCGCGATGCAGGTAGTCCATCGCCGCGTCGATGCCAGCACTAATCACACGGTGGTCTGGCTTAGTGACCGAACCCGGCCGTTCGTGATCGTACTGATCGAGGCTGACAAAGTTGACATGCCGCTGGGGCCCTTCGCCCATCTCGGAGTCGGCTGCCGGAGCCGAGAGGAAGTGGAGCGCTTGTGCCGGGAGGCCGCCAGCGACGGATGTTTGCATTCGGGGCCGGAGGACTCAGGCTACCCGGTTGGCTATTGGGCTTTCCTGTCGGACCCCGACGGCAATACCCTTGAAATCTCTTACGGGCAGGAAATTGCGCTGACCGTGGCGAAATCTCACTAACGCGAGCGCAGTGCTAACATTTTGTCACGGTGAATCGCCAGGCGGGGCGGTCATGCCGGAGACGCCGGAATGGGCTGCATGTTGTCGCGGCGAATGAGCGAATCGTGGAGCCACCGGGCATCTTCGTGTTCAGGATGGTCGATCGTGTAGTGAAGTCCGCGCGATTCCTTGCGCGCCATCGCGCATCGCACCACCAATTCCGCGACGATCACCAGGTTGCGTAATTCGATCAGGTCGGAATCGAGCAGATGGTCCCAATAATAGCTGTGGATTTCTTCCTTCAACAATTGAATACGCCGAAAGGCGCGCTCGAGCCGACGGTCGCTGCGCACGATGCCGACATAATTCCACATCAGCCTGCGGATTTCGTCCCAGCTATGGGTTATCAGCACGCGTTGCTCGCTGCGCGCGGCGCTGCCCGGGTCCCATTCCGGAAATTCCGGCGGCGCCCTAAAATCGTGGTGCAAGGCTTCGCGGGCGGCCGCGAAGGCTCGCCGACCCATCACCGCGGCTTCGAGTAACGAATTTGAGGCCAGGCGGTTTGCCCCGTGCAAGCCCGTCATCGCGGTCTCGCCGGCAGCATACAACCTGGGGATTGCGGTGCGCCCGGAGAGATCCGTCACGACACCGCCGCACATATAATGCGCCGCCGGTACAACCGGGATCGGTCCCGCCGTGAGGTCGTAGCCAAAACTCAGACAGCGCTTGTAAATGTTAGGAAATCGCTCGCGCACATAGGAGGCGGGACGATGGCTGATGTCGAGCTGGACGCAGTCGAGGCCCAGCCGCTTCATTTCCGAGTCGATCGCACGCGCAACCACATCGCGCGGCGCCAGTTCGGCGTCGGGGTGGTAGCGTTTCATGAATGCTGTGCCGTCGGGCAGACGCAGAATCGCGCCTTCGCCACGCAGGGCTTCGGAAATCAGAAAGGACTTGGCCGCCGGATGGTACAGGCAAGTGGGGTGAAACTGGTAGAACTCCATATTGGCGATCGGCGCGCCCGCCCGAAAAGCCATCGCCACTCCATCACCTGAGGCGATATCCGGATTGGTTGTATAGAGATAGACTTTGCCGGCACCACCGGTCGCCAGCAATGTCGTCCGGGCTACCACCTTGCGCACAGCCATGGTCGCCTTGTTCAGCGCATAAGCGCCCCAGCAGGCACAACCGCCGGCGCGGCGGTTGTCTATCAGTAGGTTGACCGCGACGTGGTTTTCGAGCACGCGCAAATTCGCGCAAGCAGCCGCCGCCTCACCCAAGGCGCGCATGATCTCACGGCCAGTCAGATCCTGCGCATGAAGGACCCGGCGATGGGAATGGCCCCCCTCACGGCCAAGGTCATACTCGTCCTCACCACCGGCTTCGATGCGGGTAAAGCGCGTGCCTAGCGCGATCAGTTCGCGCACCGCGTCCGGTCCGTCACGGATAATAGTCTCTACAGCGGCGCTGGTGCACAAACCGTCGCCGGCCTGCAACGTGTCGCTGACGTGAGATTCGAACGAGTCGTCAACGCTCCAGACACTGGCAATTCCACCTTGCGCATAGGCGGTATTGGCCTCGCCGCTTGCGGCTTTGGTGAGAACCGTTACGGTACCCATTGTGGAGGCTTTGATTGCAAAGAGCAGCCCGGCAATGCCGCCGCCGATAACCAGGAAATCGCTATCGATTGACTCCATACTTGGCGCAATGCCCCCGGGCGGGTTTTTTGACGCTAATTCAGGCTCGCGCGGACAGTCAAGCGGACAATGGTTCGGCGCACTACGAGGCCAGGACTCGCTCGTTGCAAAGCATGCTCATACCAGCCTAGCCCAACCGAGTTATCGCTCGAAATTCCCACCGTCGCATTGCCACGCGTTGCACCTTGCCTTATTGTCGAATTCAGAGGCTTTGCCCATTGCCGGGATTTTCGATGCGCAATACTGACATCCGTTGAAGCGAGCGGCAGCTTCCAGCGCGTCCCGTGGCCATTGCGCAGGGTGTCGACCGCATCCCGGACCATCTGTAAAAGGCATCATCGGTGACCCTGACCACTCCCAACCTGCTCACGCTGCTTAGAATTGGCACCGTGCCACTGCTCGTGGTGCTGCTCCTGTTCCCGGGGCCGGTGCCGTCGGCGGGGGCGGCAGCAGTGTTCTTTGCCGCCACGATTACTGATTTTCTCGACGGCTACATCGCGCGCAACTACGGCAGCGGCAGCACGATGGGCAAATTCCTGGATCCGCTGGCCGACAAGTTGGTGGTCACCGCGGCGCTTATCATGCTTTCAGGAATCCCACGCACACCCCGTATACCAGCGTGGATAGTGGTGGTGTTGGTCTCGCGAGAAATCCTGGTTACCGGCCTGCGTGCGGTCGCGGCTGCCGAGGGCAGGATTATCGCCGCGGAGGAGCTCGGAAAATACAAGATGGTGCTGCAGGCAATCGCCGTGCAGGGACTGCTGATTCATTACACTTACTTTGCTATCGATTTCTTTGCGGCAGGTCTTTTCATCCTCTGGATCGCGTTGGGTCTTAGCGTGTGGTCGGGAGTGGAATATTTCCACAAAGGGTTTCGGCTCTTGACAGCACCCGAGCGCACTCAGGCGATTAAACGCGCAGCAATGTGAAGCGCTTCGAATCCCCGTTCGGGAACTCGCATTGACAACTGCGTGACAGGTGATTGAGAATAGTGACCGCTCATCACGAGGGCGGGTGTAGCTCAGTTGGTAGAGCGTGTGCTTGCCAAGCACAAGGTCGACGGTTCGAAACCGTTCACCCGCTCCAGAAATTTCCCATAAAGATCAGGCATTTCAGCTTGTCGAATCGAAAGACACGGCTCGCCTGCACACGGAATCGTAGACGGAGCCCAGAGGATTGAGAACTGAACAATCGCGAAAAACTCTCGTGTCCCGGATCGTCCTCCGCTTGTACGAACGGATGTCGCAATCCTTTAGCCCACGGTTCCCGATTCGATAGATAGTTCAGAAAAATCGTTGAGGTACACGACATGGAGATGGTTCACATCATGACGCGGCATCCCGAGACCATTCATCCGGATGATACGCTCGCCAAGGCCAAAGAGATGATGGATGTCGCTGGATTTCGACGCCTGCCGGTGGTGAAGGGTAGCGAGGTGGTAGGAATGCTTACCGAGCGCAACCTGCGAGAACACTCCGGCTACCTGGAATCCACCAAAGTGAACGTGGCGATGAGCACGCCGGTGATATCGGTCGGCCCCCATTCGACGGTCCAGGAGGCCACACGACTGATGTTGCGGCACAAGATCGGCGGCTTGCCGGTCGTCGATAGCGGCAAACTGGTTGGAATCGTCACAACTATCGATATGCTGAGGGCATTCCTGGAAGTGGTCGAGACCTTCGAGAAGAATCGGGCGCCATCGTAAGATATTCACATAGGACCGGGTGTCATGAGCGCGCGGTCATACTCGAACCGGCATTTCTCGGAAGAAGTTGTAGCGCGATCAACAGTGGTGCTGCGACCAGCCCGATGAGCGGCCCTCTCAAAAACTAATTTATTTAGCTCGTCTGGTCAGGCACCGTGGCTTCTCGTGAGTTACGGTGCCTTATTTTTATTGGGTTTTTGTGTGGACGATCACCATGGATCACGGTAGGTCGGCTCGGCATAGACACAGATAGACACCAAAGGGGCCCGATGCGGAATTAGTTCCACAACCCGACGAACACTCATTCGCCACTGAGGATATGCATCACCGCCGGCAAGTCAACTAAAGGGTATGAGAGACGGCGGAGTGGTTAAGACGCAGCCGCCTCTGACCCGAACCAATTGGAGGGTAATTCCAATGGCCCGAGCTAATTCACAACATCCGGTAAGGACTTCGCTGTGTCAGCAGTTCAATTGACTATTTCAGCCGCGCCGCCTTGCTGCTCTCGACTCGCGTGATAAACAATCAAATGCTCCGCTTGAAGGACTTCCCTTCCAAGAAGTCTATAGGTCTGTGACGCTATTGTGACGATCTTCCAGTATTTCCAGAGCGCGCACAGAGCACGCCGGTTTGGTCTCACGCGATGCGCGGGTCGCCAGCTAGCTGAGAAGACCCCCGGTCATTTCAAATTGCGGGGAGAAGGGAGCGAGCGCCGGCCCGAAAGTGACGTGCACTGGCGGGGTCGCTGCTTGCCTCTTGGATATCCTATTGGCCGGAAAGCACCGCGCCAAATGCGATCCAACTTCCAGCAAAAGGGCACGGGTTCCCGAGCGTCGGACAGCTCACGATTCGAATCAGGAAAGCATCATCGATTTCGCCAGCTGAGCCTAAACTGCTGCATACTGCAGGAACACTGCTACTAAAAGTGCCGCTCGAATGCGCGTTACCCTGTGCGTCAAGAGTTACGGCACCTGTATCCACTAGTACCGAATTGGCACCGTTAGTCCCATCAACGTTACACACCAAAGTGCCCTCAACCTGCGTAACCGGCCCGGGCGTGCCGATCGGAACGCCAGAGAACCCGGGAGGCGGCGTCGGAAAATCGTTACCCTGAAATTCAAAGATGCTTCCGACTGCGAGGACCAATCCCTTTACGTCGAAACTAAAGTTACCGTTACTGAGATTCACGCCAGCCGATCCGCCCAAGGTTTCCCATGGGGCCCCTCCAGTGACGGCACCCGTGCCAAGACCTACAACATCTCCTGCCTCCTTGATCCCCATGATTGTTTTCCAGCTGAGCGATTTAGCCGCAGCGCGATTGGCATGCATCCCCGTCAAAACGAAAAGGCCGAACACTAATGCTGGAACTTTTAAGCAACGCTTGAAATTCATGAGATTTTCCTCCGCCCAATAGACGCTCTTCGCGTCTTATCGGGCAAGCTGGCTGCTTTGTCAACCTATGAAAATGTGGCGGATACAGAGACCCGGCTCAGTAACTCACAGATTCACTCAAAGATTGCTCCCCTCATCCGCGTAAAGGACCGCCGCGGCCCAACCTCCGCACCAACCCCATCAGAGGGCAATTCGCGCGAAATCCGACACGAAAGCGCCTATTCGTCGGCGCTGTTCGATGAAGCGAGCCGCTCATAGACACTTAATAGACATCACACCGCCGCGACGAAGGGAAAACCCTTGATTTTAGTACCTTCTCAGTCAAAAAACCGTGGCCAAAACTAATTGATTCAATCCGTTTCGATCCTGCACTAACATATGCATAGATAGTTTATGTGTTAGACGCTCATTTGCCGCGGTCGCCGTCACCGATTGATTCGTGCGACGTTACTGGCCGCTGCTTTGGCCACGCAGAGGTGAGCCCAAATGCTCCTGCGTTTGCTCTTGGGGGCAATTCTCTGCTTGAGTACGGCGCTTCGCGCGGCCGCGGCGAATCTCGCAGATCTTGATCCAGCGGTTCAGTACGAAACCGCGGCTATCAAAATCACAGGCAATCGCCAATTTTCCGACGCCGATCTGCTCGCCGTGATGCAGACCAAGACCCGGCCCGTGTATGAACTCTTAAAGCGCCGCCCCGCCTTCGAACCTGCCACGTTTAAGGCAGACCTTGACCGCATCAAACGCTTCTATCAAGTCAACGGCTATTACACCGCCAGCGTCGATTACGATGTTACGATAAAGGCTAAGCTCGTCAGCGCAAATATTCGCGTTAGCGAAGGCAAGCCGGTCACAGTCAAGAGCATTCGAATCGAAGGGGAGGCACCCGCCGCTAAGTCACTTGAGCCTTCATTCGCTCTTCCGCTGAAAGACGGCGATACCTTCACCCAGAGTAGCTATGAATTGGGGGAAGCGCAGCTTCTCCAAATCTATATGCATCATGGCTACGCCCATGCGCAGGTAAATCGCCGAGCGCAAGTTCTGGTCGAAATGCGCCAGGCGCATATCTGGTACGTGGTCACGCCGGGCATATATGGAGTCTTCGGCGCGACGGTCGTGCAAGGCACGAAGGAGGTTTCTCCCCACCTGGTGCTCCGCGAACTTACGTATAAGCCCGGCGAAATGTTCGATGCAGCCAAGGTCGCCGACTCGCGGAGCAGAATCGTCAGATTGAATCTTTTCCGCTCCGTCGAATTTATCCCGCAAACGGATGCTTCCGACTCCCGGCTCGTGCCGATCGAAATAAAGGTCCAGGAAAAAGCCAAGCGCACAGTGAGTCTAGGGTTGGGCTACAATACAGAAAGTCAGTTTATCGTCGGGCTGCAATGGAACAACTACAATTTTCTGGGCGGTGGACGCCAACTGAGCTTGCTGGCGCAATATTCGAACGTGGTAAGCAGGGTCGACCTGACACTCCTTCAACCCTACTTCTTTTCACCCAAATCGACCTTTATTGCCGAGGCCACCCTGTGGCAGGAGGTCTACCAGACCTACACCCTCAACGCGGGCCAACTGGAGCCGCACGTGAGTTATCAATTTACCTCCCACCTGATCGGTAATTTTGGCTGGCGGCTGGCATATCTGAAATTCTATTCGCTCAATCCGAGCACGATGGCGGCGATTGGCGGTGTGCGCCGCAATGGCATCCTCTCCGGACCGTTCGCGCAACTAATTTGGAATAACACCGAAGATCCGTTTAATCCGCAGCACGGCATCATCGCGACCTTGAACGCGAATACCGCCAGCCATGCTTTCGGCAGTGACTATCGCTATTGGCGGGCGCTGGGAGAGCTCCGCGCGTACCATTTGCTCGGATGGCAGACAGTCCTGGCAGCGCGTGTGAAGCTCGGCTTTGAACATTCCTACGGCTCGATCGCTGATATCCCGCTCTCCGAACGGTTCTATTCCGGCGGCGAGGGCAGCGTGCGGGGCTATGGCCTCAGGCGCATCGGGCCGTTGAGCACCGCCAACCAACCGCTGGGCGGACTCAGCCTGTTTGAAACTTCGCTCGAACTGAGACGTCCGCTGTTTTGGAAAATTGCCGGCTCCCTGTTCATCGACTGCGGCCAGGTCTCGACTCATGAGTATCGGGTGCCGGTCGACGCGCTACAGTGTGGTTATGGGCCCGGCATAAGCGTGGCTACACCAGTCGGTCCGATGGTGCTGAATTTGGGTTTTCCGACCGAGCCGCACCATGGTGATTCGCACTGGCAGGTTTACTTCAGTATAGGGCAATGGTTCTGACTAGATAGGAGAGGCGTTTTCCGAGCCGGTTATTGTCGCGGAAAAATCAGATGCGGAGCGCGATGCGATATCTGCGGCGTGCGATCAGCATAATTGCGCTGATCATCTTGTTTTGCCTTTTCGGCCTCCTGATCCTCACGCGCACGCCACTCGTTAACGAATTCCTGCGCAACCAGGTGATCGCCTTCGCTGCTGCGAACTATCGTGGCACGCTTAAGATCGGGCGTATCGAAGGTTCGATATGGGGCAGTTTGCGTCTTACGCAGGTCGCGCTGCTTTACGAAGGTAAAACCATCACCTCGATTGCGCAGGTCTCGCTCGATTACTCGCTGGTTCCGTTGCTGTGGCGCACGGTCAATCTTCGAATCACGGTTGATTCCCCACAAATTGATGCGAGCCGGCAACCCAATGGAGAATGGAACCTGGCGGAGGCGCTCTCACCACGAGCACCCGCGGCCCCGGCTTCGGCGCAACGCGCTCTCACGATCGATATCGATTCGGTGCTGGTCAATAATGCTGCGCTGCAGATCATGCCCGCGGGAGGCGGCGGTCCAAAATATCAAGTAACAAATCTCAATCTCGATACAGGTGTGCGGCTGCCCGCCTCCGGCATGGCCGTAAACCTGCGCCGGCTGACGGCCACCATCGCAGCCCCGAAAATGCCGCCCGTCTACACCAGCGTTGCGCTGGAGTACAACGCTCTCGTGTCGCCGCCGACCGTGCAGCTGACCGACCTGGACCTGCGGACGCAACGTTCGACAATCTCGATTACGGGTGAAGCGCGGCTGGCACCAACGCGGAGCGTCGATCTCAAGCTCTCGCTGCGCAGACTAGCAGCAGCAGATGTCGCGCAAATCTATCCGGCCACGCCGTTAAAGTCGGATCTGGCCGGTACAATTACTCTGCAAGGGCCTGAGAGCTCGCTCCACAGCGTCATCGCGCTGAATTCTGGCGGGGCGGCTCTCGACGGAACCGCCGAAGCCGACGTTACTCAAAAAGCGCCAAGCTATGCCGTCAGATTCAGGCTCTCTAACGCGGACCTGCAAAAGATTATCCAGACCAATGATGTGGCCGGTGTCTTCGACGCGACGGTCGATACTAAAGGCGCAGGCTCTGACATTGGCGCCATAACCGCAAATCTTCATTTGCGCGGCCGCAACCTGAAGGCAAAGCAATACGAACTGGGGACGCTCGAATTGGCCGCCAACGCCGCCAAAAAAAAGGCCGGCCTTGTATTCACCCTCGCGGCTCCCGCCGGTTACCTCAACGCCCGCGCCACCACCGGCATCGCCGCGAATCCGTCTTATCACTTCGAGCTAGCTGCCCAGCATCTCAATGTCACGAAGGCCGGAATTGCCGCCAACAGCCCGCAAACCAATCTCAACCTCGCCCTATTGATAGACGGCCACGGTTTAACGCCCGCGGCAGCAGATACGGGAATCAAAATAAGGGTTGACCGCTCACAGGTCGGCCAAATCAGTATCGACCGGGGTCTACTGGATGCTCGGCTCGCAAATTATCGCGTCGACATAGCGCGGCTTCATTTCGAGGCGGCGCATAGCATGCTTGATGTGAAGGGCAGTGCAGGGTTGGCTGCCAACGCGCTATCGAACATTTCATATGCCGTGCGTTCACCGGACATAAAAGAGTTGCTCGCTCTCGCGAAGATGACCGGCAGTGGCAGCCTCCGTATCAATGGCAATCTGGGCGGGCCGCGTTCGGGCCTTCGGACCCGTGGCACCATAGAATTCAGTTCCCTGCAAACCGGGGGCTACTCGCTCCAGCACGGGACCAGCGCATACAGCGTCGCGCTTACCGGACCCGGCGCCCCCTCCGGAATGCTCGACGCCACGATGAATGGAGTCAAAGCGGGTGCAGAATTGCGCACAATCGCGATTATGCTCGAAGCGCCGCCCGGCCTGCCCCATGCCGTCGCCTTGCGGCTCAAAGTGATAGATAACGCAGGTCGCGAAGACCTGGTCTCCACCCATCTAAGTTACCAGCCTCCGTTGATATCCGGGCAACTCACCCAGATGAATCTGGGTCTCCCCGGCGGTGACTGGCATTTGATCGCTCCGGTCGATTACAACCGAAGCCCGCGGGGTGTGTCGATAAGCCGGCTGCAATTGCAAAGCGGTTCCCGCGAATTGGTTTTGCACGGCACCATCGCCCGGCAGGGAGCGCAGGACTTCAATCTTGTCCTGAATCGGTTTGATCTTGCGGTACTGCAGCCCCTGAGCCCTCGTCTACACGAGGTTCACGGGATGCTGTCCACGAAGCTGGAGATTGCGGGGACAGCCGAGGCACCAACGATAAGCTTCGCGGCGCAAGCAGCGGGGCTCGGCATCGGCAAGCAGCCGATAGGCGATTTGCGCGCCACAATGAATTATGGCACCGAGCGCGCCGCCTTTGGCGGTGTACTCCAGCAAAACGCCGCGGATCAATTGACCGCAACTGGTTCCTTGCCGATGAGCTTGAGCTGGAATCAAGGGGTCAAAGCAAAGATCGGCAACGCCATCGACCTTACAGTTGAGTCCGCGCGGCTTAGTCTTGCACAACTTGGCAGCCTCTTTCCGGACCAGGTGCGGAATGTCCAGGGAGCGGCGGCGGTCCATCTGCGCGTCCAGGGCACGCTGAAGCAGCCGCAGCCAGCCGGCTCGATCAGAATTACCGGTGTCGGGGGCCAAATCGTTCCCCTTGGAGTAACAATTTCCGATGCGCAATTGATCGTCGGCCTCGACGCACGCGCGGTTCATATAGAAACTATCGAAGCGCATGCGGGTGGAGGCACTATCAGCGGCAATGGGGTGATCGGACTGGAGCAATATGTACCGAGCGCATTGGGCGTCGCACTAACTTTCAAGCAATGGCCGGCGATCAATACGGAGCAATATGCCGCGATGATCGGTGGTCATCTCGCCGCCGACGGTACACTTAGCCGCCCGCGTTTGCGCGGCCAGCTCGAAGTGCTTAGTGCGACAATCCAGCCCGATATAGGTTTTCTTAGTGCAACTTCCAATCTGGCGCCGGACGAGACCATAGACGTGATCCAGCCTGGCGAACGAATACCGCAACCCATAAATGACACTGCTGCTGCACCTCGCGGCAGGCGGTCTAGTCTTGCGATGGTTCGACCCGAGCCTTCAACTTTCAATAATCTTGCGATGAAAGTTGGTGTGATTATCCATCGCAACACGTGGATCCGCCATCCCGATGCTGCCGCAGAGTTAGAAGGTAATCTGGACGTGGACAAAGACCCTGGTGGTCCCGTCAGAGTGGCAGGTGAAGTGCGCACGGTGCGTGGATGGATGAACTACTCGAATCGCCAGTTTAAGCTGAAAACCGGCGTCTTTACCTTCACCGGCGGCCCCAAAATCGACCCTGAATTGGCTATCGACGCCCAATATCCAGTTACTAACTATACTATAGACCTCCTGGTCGGAGGCAAGGCGAGCAAACCGACGCTGCAACTCAAGAGCCAGCCGGAACTGGCCCAGGCCGATATTCTATCATTGATACTCTTCGGCAAGACGACCGATGCGCTGGGGCAAAGTCAACGGGCCGGTCTTCAGCAGCAGGCGACCAAGATGGCAACCGGTGCCGCTGCTCAACAAATTGGCCAGGCGGTAACCAGTTCAATGGGTCTGCAGGGTACGGGCATTGCACTGAACGACGTTAGCTCAAGCGGCCCTTCGGTGGGTTTTAGCCATTATCTCGGAGAAAATACATACGTATCAGCTTCGCAGCCGATCGGAGGAAGCGGCGGTCAGAGGCTTTCGGTGCAATACTTCATTCTGCGATGGCTGTCGATTACTACCACCAGCGCCTCCGATGGTTCTCATGAGATCGACCTGAACCTGGTCAAGCAGTACTGAGTGAACCTCAAAATGTCTGCAACCTCAAACCAGCAATCACCGGCTACTCTTTCCGTAAGCCAACGCCTGTATAGCAGGCTCTCGGCCGAACGTGCGCGAGCCGATTTGGAACGGCTCGAACGGCTAACGCATCGCGGGCCGCTGGGCATCGTGCGCGCCGCGGTTATCGGTTTCAACAGCCATCACGACACATTATGGGCTTCGGCGCTGACCTACACGCTTAGCCTGTCACTGGTCCCGATTCTGGCCGTGGCGCTTTCCGCCGTGAAGGGGCTGTTCGGCACTGACTTCATAAGACCTGCAATCGAACATTATCTTGCAATCAACTCACCGGAATTAACCAATCGAATACTGCTTTATGTTGGCCATATCAATGCGGCAACCCTTGGTACGGTCGGCGGTGCCACGCTGCTGGTCACCGTGCTGTTGACGCTGAGCACCATCGAGAGGGCACTCAATACGATCTTCAACGTGCCGCAGGAGAGGTCGTGGCTACGCAAATTCACCGACTATCTGAGCATCACATTTACTGTACCCGTGCTGCTCGCCGCCGCTGTATCGCTAAAAGCCAGTCTTGCGGCCAATTTGCCACGCCTGCCGGGACTAGGATGGATCGCCGCGACCGTGCCGGTGTGGGCGGGGTTTTTCTTCCTCTACCTCTTTTTTCCCAACCGACGGGTCAGATGGGACTGCGCTGCTCTCGGAGGATTAATCGCCGCAATCCTGCTTGGGGTCGGGCAATGGGCTTACATCACCTTTCAGGTTAGCGCCGGCCGTTACCAGGCGATATACGGAGCGCTGGCGGCCGTGCCGATTCTACTGACCTGGATGTATATCGCCTGGACCATCGTGCTGGCTGGTGCTGAACTAGCCGCCGCGGCCCAGGGAACGGAGGCGGGTTTCTCCCTCGATTACCGTTCACCCGCATTCGTACGGACGGCGGTGCTGCTGACCGTTTTTCGGGCCGCCGAGCGGGCATTGTCGCGCAACGCTCCCGCCTGTACTATCGACAGCCTCGCGACCGAACTTAGCGCGCCATCGGCGATTTTGCGTCCAATTCTCGAGCAACTTCAAAATGCTGGAATAGTTATCGAATTGGCCAGCGATTCCGCTGCGTCACGTTCGGGACTTTTTTTGGCACGCGATTCGTCAGAGTTGACCCTCGCCGAGGTGTTCGAGGGTTTCGCGCGACTCCCGGAAGATATTCACGGCGACGAGCGCATTTCCGCGGTTTTGAAGAGTCTCGCCGCCACCGAGCGCGAGACCCTGAGTGGGTTAACGGTGAAAGACCTCGTGTTCGGCCGGTTTGGCCTGCAGCCAAAGGCGAAGCCCGAGGCGCCAGACAGCGGCGCCGAGTAACCAAGCTTCCTTTCTTTGCCAGCCCCTTTTCGAGAGTGCAGCGTCAGGACACATCGACCAGTTTGTGCAGCGCGCGCAGATCCTCGAGGATTTCGCGCAATGCCCGATGAACGCCGTTGGATCTGACGTTGACGGGTGTGTCGGGACCGGCGGCCACCGAAGCGGCATCCAATGGTACCTTCGTCCTACGGCCCGATGTCACTCGCTGTTGCACCGCTAAGAGGTCGATGACACGATCCAGCCCCTTTTCCCGAACGAATCTGCGGGCACCGGCAATCGTGTAACCTTCTGTATGAAGCAGGCGTTTGACAGTTTTCAGCGCCTCGACGTCAGCTCGGGTATAGTATCGATGGCGCGAGCGCGATTGCTTGGGACGGATAAAGGAAAACTGCGTCTCCCAAAAACGCAGGACGTAGGCCTCCACACCGACCAGTTTGGCGGCCTCACCGATTCTGAAAGGACGGTCTTTGACGTTATTTTCGGCGGAACCCGAACGTGACTGTCCTTTATGCCGCGGCCATCGTTTTATGCGCTCCGATGCCATCACCCCTGACTGCAGCTTCCCTTCACCACCAGCCGTTGCTTGAGAATGTCACTGGCTTTGAAGGATAGCACGCAACGGGAGGCAATGATGAGGGGCTCCCCGGTTTGGGGATTACGACCGCGGCGTGCGCGTTTCTGGTTGACGACAAAGCTGCCGAATCCGGAAATCTTCACCCTCTCGCCCCGGTGCAGGCTCTCCTTGATGATTTCCAACACGCTGTCTACCGCTTTAGCGGCGTCCGTCCGGGAAAGCCCGACGCGCTCGTAGATCAATGCCACGAGATCGGTTTTGGTCATGTCCGGCAGCGAACTGCCCCCAAGCCATGGCTCGAATGTGCGCTGCTACAACCGCAACTCAGCCCCTAAGCGGGAGCGCGCCTGCTCGATCACCAGGCTATGGGCGCGATTAACTTCTTCGTCGGTTAGTGTCCGATCCTTCGCGCGGTATCGGCAGGCCAGGGCGACGCTCTTTTTGCTCGCGGGAATCGATTCACCCTGGTACACGTCAAACAACTCAACGCTTTCAAGCAGCGCCACATCCAAAGCTGAGACCGTCCGCACGACCGTATCCGCCGGAAAGTCGCGGTCAAGCACCAGTGCCAGATCACGGCGAACCGCCGGAAATCGTGGCGGCGGTTGCACGGTCTGAGTTCCCCCAGTGGAATAGGCCATCAAATTTGCCAAGTCAACTTCAAACACCACGCATGGACAATTCAGTTCGAGTCGCATCGCCTCAGCCGGATGAAGCTCGCCAATCAAACCCAAAACCGAACCATCGCAAGAGAACTGAGCGGCACGCCCGGGATGCAGATAAGGCGCGAGGTCTGGGGGCGGAGGTTCGAACAATGCTCGGCACCGCATTGCGACTGCCATGAGGCAGGTTTCCAGCACGCCCTTTAATGTAAAGAAACTGGCCATCACCGCGGGCTGGTTGACACCCCCCATCGTATAGTCGCCATAACTAACGCCAGCGAGCCGTTGAAGTTCGAGAGCCGTTCCGTCGCTCAGCGTGAAAACCTTGCCGATTTCAAACGAATGGAACGCATTCGCCTCACGATTGAGGTTGAAACGGAGTGCCGTCAGCAATCCCGGCACCAAGCTCTGCCGCAATTCCGACAGCTCTGCCGACAATGGATTGACCACTGGCACCGGCTTGGCCTCGCCCGGCGCGCTCTTGCCGGCAATGAATCCGGGGAAGCGTTGGTTTTCGCCGGGGGCAATAAAAGCGATAGTCTTTGCCTCAACCATCCCGCATCCGACCATGATGTCGCGCAGTTTTTTGGCGAACTGGCGCTCGGTGCTAGGCGCGCCAGTGACCGTGACGCGCTGCGGTAGACTCGCCGGAATTTCGCTGAGGCCAGCGAGCCGAGCAACTTCCTCGGCTAGGTCCGCCGGTTCGTTGATATCAGGGCGGAAGGTCGGCGGAACGACGACCAGACGATTACGCGTGTCTGCTTCGAGCCGGGCGCCGAGCGATTTGAGCCTTCTACGTATCTCCGGCGGGGGAATACTGGCCCCCAGCAGCGAATTTACAAAACGGATATCCAATTGGATGCGGCGTTCAGGAGCCGGCCGCGGCTCAACGTCAATCATCCGCGACGCCGGTTTAGCCTGCGCAACTGCGCCGAGCAGCTCTGAGGCGAGCAGGATTCCGCTAACCTGTCCAGCGCGATCGATTCCACGCTCGAAGCGATAGCTGGCTTCGCTGCGCAAATTCAATCTGCGCGCCGTGCGAGCTATAGTCATCGGTTCAAAATAGGCACTTTCAAGCAGTATAGTTTTCGTCGAAGGGGAAACTTCAGAATTCCGTCCGCCCATCACGCCCGCGATCGCCAGCGGTTTTTCGCGATCGGTGATGAGCAGGTCGTCCGGCTGCAAGGTCCGCCGGATTCCATCGAGCGTTTCAAATTCGTGCTCAGCGCCCGCTCTCGTGACGATGATGCGGTTGTCTACGATCTCCGCCAGGTCGAAGGCATGGAGTGGCTGCCCGATTTCGAGCATCACATAGTTGGTCACATCCACGACGTTGTTGACCGGGCGCATCCCGCATAATTCGAGCCGCCGTCTCATCCAGACCGGTGCGACCCCAACTGTGACTTCGTTCATGGCAAACGCGGCATAGCGTGGACACAGCTCGGAGGCCTGGATTTCGACATCGATGGAGATGTCGCTTGCATTGCCGGCGCCGGGTGGCGCCTTAACTGGCTTGAATCTCGGCAACTTGAGCTTGGACTGGAACAGAGCGGCAATTTCGCGGGCCAACCCCAGAATCGACAGACAATCGCCGCGGTTCGCGGTGATCGCAATATCGAGCACTACGTCCGGAACTTGAAGGTAACCCTGCACCGGATCACCGGGTTTTGCTGCAGAGTCGAGTTCTACGATGCCCTGGTGATCGGCGGACAGCCCGAGCTCCAGTTCCGAGCACAGCATCCCTTCGGACTGCACGCCGCGAATGACTGCCGCTTGAAGCGGCTGAGCGTCTTCAAGACTGCCTGAGCCCTGACCATGTACGCCCCCCGCCAGCCGGGCGCCGACCCTGGCGAATGCAGCAGTCATACCCACGCGGACGTTGGGTGCACCGCAGACGACGCGAAAACGTCCCGCCGCACCGGCATCGACATCGCAAACACTAAGCCGATCCGCGTTGGGATGGCGCTCGACGCCGAGCACTCGCGCGACAAAAACGTCAGTGAAGCCCGGGACAATTTGTTCGAGGGTTTCAACTTCCAGCCCTGCCATCGTCAGCCGCCGGCAAAGCTCCTCAGTATCAGCTTCGACTGCAACGAATTCGCGCAGCCAGCTCAGCGGGAGTTTCATAATGCGGCCTCGCGGGAGCGGAAGTGACGAAGAAAGCGCAGGTCATTTTCGAAAAACAGTCGCATGTCGTCGACGCCGAGTCTGAGCTGTGAGGCACGTTCGATGCCCATGCCAAATGCGAAGCCCTGAAATTGAGCAGGATCGTAACCCACGGCGCGCAATACATTGGGATGGATCATGCCGGCGCCGAGGATCTCCGTCCATCCGGACTGCTTGCAGACCCGGCATCCGGCGCCATGGCAGAGCAGACACGAAATATCGACTTCGGCGCTCGGTTCGGTAAAGGGGAAAAAGCTGGAGCGGAAGCGGACCCCGCTATCAGGAGCGAAGAAGGCACGCAGGAATTCAGTTAGCACGCCTTTGAGATGCGCCATCGTGATGATGCCTGCGCGGTCAACCATGAAACCCTCAATTTGACTGAACATCGGGGAGGCGCGCACGGTCAGCTCATCGGGCCGATAGCAATTGCCCGGACACACGATCGCCAGGGGTGGCTTGCGCCGCTCCATCACGCGGATTTGCCCATTCGAGGTATGGGTGCGTAGGAGCAGGCCGCCGGGGAGAAAAAAAGTGTCTTGCATCTCGCGCGCGGGATGGTCGGGCGGAAAGTTCAAAGCCCCGAAATTGTGGAAATCGTCCTCAACCTCCGGCGTTTCAACTACCTCAAAGCCCATCGATTCGAGGATGTCCAGCATCCGCTCGCGGGTCTGGGTCAAGGGATGGAGCCAGCCGCATGGCACATGCAGGCCCGGCAGTGTTACGTCGATCCGAGCCTCGGCAAGTGAACGCTCCATCGCCGCACGCTTCTGTTGCTCACCCAAACGTGCGATACGCTCTTCGAGTTCATTCTTGATCTCGTTTACCAACCGCCCGATCGCCGGACGCTCCTCGCGTGGCACCTCGGGCATGCGCCGCATGATCTCGGTCAATTCGCCCGAGCGGCCGAGCACGCGCACCCGGACCGTCTCGATCTGTTCCTCGCTCGCACCGTCTGACAACTCCTGTAATGCGCGAGTACGAATTTGCTCCAGCAGTTCTTTCATCGACGTTGCCGCACGCCTTGTCCGACGCCGGAACGCCGCGAAGAATTGCAAGGCGCGACGCCCAGCATTATTTCAACCCGTGTCTCGGAGGGTCGAGCTGAACGGAAATCAAACGAAAGACCATGTGACTGCCACATGGTCCCCGAACATGCACGCCTAAGATGCGCAGACGTCAGGCAGCTTCTTGGCCAAGCGCATCGCCGGCGGCACGCACCAAGTCGCTAAACAATTGATCGTGCTGCAAGGCGAGGATCGCCAGTTGCTTGCGATCCAGTTCGATACCGGCCTTGCGCAGGCCGTCGATGAAGCGGCTGTAGCTCAAGCCGTGCTGCCTCACTAGCGCGTTGATCCGCGTAATCCAAAGTGCACGGAAATTGCGCTTCTTCTGCTTGCGGTCGCGGTAGGCGTAGGTGAGGCCTTTTTCGAGCGTGCTGCGGGCTTGCCGGTACAGCTTGCGGCCGCCGACAAAGCCCGAAGCCAGCTTCAGTTGGCGTTTATGTCGGCGGCGGGTTTTTGGTCCGCCTTTCGCACGGGGCATCGGAAATCGACCCTTCCTTTAATAACGTGCATCATAATCGGGCCTGCGGTTTCAAAGATACGGCAACAGCGCGTGCGCAGTAGCGGCATCAGCCTTGTTGAGCGTCCCCGCCTGACGCAGGCGACGTTTGCGGCCGCGACTCTTACTTGACAGCAGATGGCGCAAATAGGCGCGCTTGTGCTTCACTCCACCATTTTTGGTGAACCGGAAGCGTTTGGCGGCGCTGCGCGATGTTTTAATCTTCGGCATGCATTGGTAACGCACGCTTCACGCGTGCGTTCTCCTCCCTCGCTTGGGTCAGCCGGGTGGCCTTTCTTTCAGGCCCTTCAGCTTCGCTCTGCTTCCCGCACAGAGCCCGAGCTCCTCGTCAGCGCGGCGTTAGCAACACGGACATGTTGCGTCCTTCCATGCGCGCGTTGCCTTCCGGCTGGGCGACATCCCGGACCTGCTCGATAATCCCCTCGATCAGACTCCGTCCAAGTTCAGGATGGGTTATCTGCCGGCCACGAAACGAGACCGAAAGTTTAACACGCTGACCCTCACCGACAAAGCGTCTGATGTGTTTCACCTTGAAGTCGACATCATGCTTTTCGGTCAGCGCGCCCATTTTGACTTCTTTGACAGCGCTGCCGGCAGAACCGCGCTTGGAGTCGTGGGCCTTCTTCTTCTGTGCGTAGCGATACTTGTCAAAGTCGATAATCCTGCAGACCGGCGGTTGCGCAGTTGCAGCGACCTCAACCAGGTCAAGTCCGCGGCTCTCGGCCAGACGGATCGCGTCGCGGACGTTCATGATTCCAGCCTGCTTGCCGTCGGCATCAATCACGCGCACCTCTGGCGCACGGATATGCTGGTTGACGCGTATGGCAGGCTCTCTCGATGGGGGCGTACGAAAATCTCTACGGATAAACCACCTCCCCCGGTCTCACGCCGGGAATTAGGCTAATGCGAGCGACGCGAAGTCCGATTGAATCACCGGTCGGCTCGCGCACAAATCGCATTTCGAAGTTAAAGACAAATACAACCAAGACATCAACCTCTAAGGGCTCACGACGGCAACGGCTCCGCCTGCGCGCGCGCAAGCAGTTGCTCGAGCGTCAATACCTGGCTCTTCTCACTGCGCAGAAGGCGCAAAGAAACTTGGCGCGCCGCGGCTTCACGCTCGCCGACGACCGCCATGTAAGGAACTTTGGCAAGCTCGGCCTCACGCACCTTGAACCCCAACTTTTCGTTGCGGAGGTCAGCGCTCACGCGAAATCCGTGTTGACGCAGCCACTCGGAAATCTCGCCGGCATATGCCTCGGTTTTTTCGCTAAGTGACAGCACTCGAATCTGTTCCGGCGCCAGCCAGAAGGGCAGCACGCCGCCGGTATGCTCCAGAAGGACGCCGATAAAGCGCTCCAATGAGCCGAGGATTGCCCGATGAATCATGACCGGGCGGGTATCCTTCCCGGCGCTGGTCGTAAAGGTTAGATCGAAGCGCTCGGGCAGGTTGTAATCGAGTTGGATAGTTGCAACCTGCCATTTGCGCTTAAGCGCATCAGGCACGTAAATCTCGATTTTCGGTCCGTAAAATGCGCCCTCTCCAGGATTAAGCTCGAAGGCGATTTCATTACGCCTCATCGCGCCGGCGAGTTTTTCTTCGCTCATTCGCCATTGCTCTTCCGTGCCAAGATGTCGATCGGGCATCGTGGCGAGTTTGAACTCAGGCTGCGCGAAGCCGAGCGTCGAATAAACCTCACGGACCATCGCGAGGTTCATCGCAACTTCATCTTCAATTTGCTCCTCGGTGCAAAAGATATGCGCGTCATCCTGCGACATCACCCGCACGCGGGTTAGTCCATGAAGCACGCCGGAGCGCTCTGCACGATGAAGCCGGGAGAATTCGGCTATGCGGAGCGGCAGATCGCGATATGAGCGCTTGTCCGCTCGGTAAACGAAAGTATGCCCCGGGCAGTTCATCGGCTTTACTCCATAACCGATGCGCCAACCTTCGGGACTTGTATCGACCTGTGCTTCGCGATCTTCGGGGTCGGGCGTCAGAAACATGTTGTCGCGAAAATTGTCCCAGTGACCCGAAGTTTGAAACAACTCGTTTTTGTAGATCTGCGGCGTGATTACTTCATCAAAGCCATAACGGCGGTACAGCCGGCGGATATAATCCACCAGTGCATTAAAAATAATCATCCCCTTGGGAAGATAGAACGGCTGCCCTGGCGATATCGGATCGAACAGGAACAGCCCCATCTCGCGCCCGATCCTGCGATGATCCCGCTGCCGCGCGAGTTCCATCATCGCGAGATGCTCTTCGAGTGCTTCCTTGGTAGGGAACGCGGTCCCGTAGATTCGCGAGAGCATCGGATTGTGCTCGTTGCCCCGCCAGTAGGCCCCGGCAACGCTGGTGAGCTTGAAAGCACGCAGATAGCGAGTTGACGGCACGTGAGGCCCGCGACAAAGATCCATCCAATCTCCCTGGCGATAAATCGAAACACGCTCGTCAGGGATGCCCAGGATGATTTCGACCTTATACTTTTCCCCCATCCGCTCGAATGTCGTGATGGCCTCATCGCGCGATACTTCGACCCGCTCGACCTTGAGGTCGGCCCTGGCGAGTTCGTGCATCTTCTGCTCAATTTTAGGCAGGTCGTCGACGGTGAACGGCCGCGGTGGCGCAAAATCGTAAAAGAAGCCGTCTTCGATCGTCGGCCCAATCGTCACTTGGGTGCCTGGATATAAGTTCTGTACCGCCTGCGCCATCAAGTGGGCAGTCGAGTGACGCAGGACGTTCAGACCGTCGGGACTGTCGGCGGCGACCGGTTCGACCATCGCATCCTGCTCAAGTGGCCGGCTCAAATCGACCAGCTTGCCATTAACTCGTGCGGCGACGATATCGCGGCCGGGCTTGCCATCGACCACTTCTCGCGCAGTTGTCCCGCGCGCCACCGTGCGGACGCGGCCGTCGAAGGTGACCGTTATTTCAGCGCCCATCTGAACGCATCTGAGGAGCAAACAAACTCATGTAAGGACCATGGTCGGACGATAGGTCAGACGTCAATGCAAAACCCTGGTAGGCACGGGCGGGATTGAACCGCCGACCCCTTCCGCGTCAAGGAAGTGCTCTCCCGCTGAGCTACGTGCCTGTGTGTCCTGAAGCTTCAATTGCAAATCAAGCAAAATAGAAAGATAAACAATTTTCCGGCACCGGACAACCGAAATCGCGCCGCATTTAAGAGTTAGCCTCGTGACCGCGCGAGCTGCGCGCGTTGGTTTGCCCGCCGCAAAATCTTGCCGGTCCGTTCGATCTAAGCTCGTGGCGTCTCCGAAGTGGTGGCGGCCTTACCTCGCGCTGCTATTGTTTGACAGCGTCGAAATTCTATGGCAACAGCCCGGATTGATAGGAGGCGAATGCACATGCCACAGATTAGAGAAATCACCTCCGGACTGCGGTTCCCGGAAGGTCCGGTTGCCATGGCAGACGGCAGCGTGTTGGTCGTCGAGATCGCACGCGGCACGCTCACCCGTGTACGACCCAACGGCGCCAAAGAGGTTGTTGCTGAAACCGGCGGCGGCCCAAACGGCGCAGCTATCGGGCCCGACGGCAAAGTTTACATCTGCAATAACGGGGGCCTGAGACTCGCCGCCGACGGCACTCCCATGGAAGGGTTGCCGGATGGGTACACCGGCGGATGTATTCAGCGGGTGGACCTCTCGAACGGTAAAGTCGATATCATCTACACCGAATGTAATGGTCATCGTCTGCGCGGGCCCAACGATCTTGTCTTCGACTCTTCCGGCGGATTTTGGTTTACCGACTTCGGAAAGGTGCTGGAGCGTCAAAGGGATCGAACTGCGATCTATTATGCCAAGGCGGACGGCTCACTCATTAAAGAGATGATCTTTCCTATCGATGGTCCCAACGGTATCGGCTTGGCGCCAGGCGACACGCGGTTGTACGTGGCACAGACGTTCGAAGGCCGCGTGTGGCAGTGGGACATTGCGCGTCCCGGGGAACTTGCCCCCGTCGCGGGGCAGGTCGGTTTATTAGCCGGTCCGGGCGGCGGGAAACTTCTGGCGGGATTGCCTGGCTACCAGTTGCTCGACTCGCTAGCGGTAGACGGCGCCGGCAACGTCTGTGTGGCGACATTGGTCAACGGCGGGATCACGGTCATCTCACCCGATGGCGCGCCGATGGAATTTATTGCTACGGGTGACCCGCTGACGACGAACATCTGTTTTGGCGGGCCAGATCTTCGAACGGCCTACATTACGTTAACCGGTTCAGGGAAGCTGGCCGCGATGGACTGGCCCCGAGCCGGTTTGAAACTCCATTACGCGGCCTAAGGCGGCACAACAGACCTCGGCTTCCGGGGGACGTGGTGCGGGCCGCTCTCAACGAGGCGCTACGAAGTGGCCGTTACCCGAATCTGGCCGTTGCCGTGGATGACGTATTTGTAGGTCGTGAGCTCGCGCAGGCCCATCGGACCGCGAGCGTGCAGGCGATTGGTTGAGATGCCGGTTTCTGCGCCGAAGCCGAATTCGAAACCGTCAGTGAAGCGCGTCGATGCATTGACGTAGACTGTCGCCGAATCGACTTCGCGTTCGAATCGGGCAGCAGCCTGCGCATCCGTAGTCACTATTGCATCAGCCAATCCGGAGCCGTGACGGGCAATAAACTCGATTGCCTCATCAATCGACCCTACTACTTTGATCGCCAGGATCAGCTCCAGGTATTCCGTATCCCAGTCAGCGTCGCTGGCCGGCCTCGCCATCGGAACAATCGCGCGGACACGGTCGTCGCCCCTGAGCTCGACCCCGGCCGCGGCCATTCGCGCCGCTATCGCCGGCAGGAATTTTTCCGCCACGTCGGCGTGAACCAGCATCGTCTCCATCGCGTTGCATACCGACGGGCGGCTGCACTTGGCATTGAAGCAAATCTCCTCCGCCATTCCGAGGTTGGCGGCGCGATCCACATAGGTGTGGCAAATGCCATCGAAGTGGGGCAGCACCGGAACTGCGGAACCGGTGAGCGCTTCCTTAAGCGATTTTCCTCCGCGCGGAATAATGAGATCGACCCAGTCCGGGTGCCGCTTCAGGAGCTGAATGGCCTCGCGATCGGGATTGTCAATGAACGCCACGCAGTCGGGCTCGAGGCCACTGCTGTGTAACGCTTCCGCCATCAACCGGGCCAGCAAACGATTCGTTCCCAACGCTTCCCTGCCACCGCGCAGGATCACGCTGTTGCCCGCCTTGAGGCATAAGACGCCGGCGTCTATCGTGACGTTGGGACGCGCCTCATAGATGATCGCGACCAGCCCGATTGGGACTCGCGTCTGTACGATTTCGAGGCCATTGGGACGCGTCCATCGGGCCATCGTCTCACCGACTGGATCGGGAAGCGCGATTACCTCTTCGACGCCGCGAGCGATGGCAGCGATTCGCGCGGAGGTAAGAGTCAGACGATCGATTAATGCACTGTCCAGTCCCGCATCGCGAGCTCGTGTAACGTCGCTTTGGTTCGCGGCGATAATCGCGTCCGCCGAGCGCGATAGGCGATCGTTGATCGCCGCCAACGCCTGATTCTTCTGCGCGCTCGAGGCGAGTGCGAGCCCGCGGCCCGCACTGCGCGCGCGAAGAAGTTGCGAGGAGAGGTCGCTTTCAAGACTCATGCGATTTCATTGAGCAGCACGAAATTGTCGCGATGGACAATCTCGTCGGCCAGTTTGTAGCCCAGCACGCGCACAATCTCTGCCGACCGCCGGCCTTTGACTCGGAGCACGTCAGCGGCGGGATAATTAACCAGCCCGCGGCCGAATTCCACGTCATCGTTATCAAGCAGACTCACGCAGTCGCCGCCTCGGAAATTGCCGCGCACCTCGCGAATTCCTGACGCCAGCAGACTTCGTCCCTTGGTGCGAAGCGCTTCGGCAGCTCCCCGGTCAACCGCGAGCGCACCCGCCGGACGCAATGCAAAGGCAATCCAATGCTTGCGGCTGCGCAAGCGCCTGGGGGCCGGCACAATCAGTGTACCGATTTCACGCGCTGGATCAGTCGCAGCCATAATCGAATCCCGCTCGAGGCCCGGGGCGATGATCACGCTGACGCCGGCCCGTGCCGCCTGACGCGCAGCCTGGAGCTTGGTTGCCATTCCGCCGCTACCGAGCGGACCGGCGCTTTCAGCCACGAGCCCGCGCATCTCGGCTTCAGCATCGGCAATCAGCGGAATCAGCAGCGCATCGGTGCGTTTGCGAGGGTCGCCGGTCAAGACACCGGGGACGTCGCTTAGAATTATGAGCAATTCGGCCTGGATCAGCCCAGCGACCAGCGACGACAACACGTCGTTGTCACCCATTCGGATTTCCTCGACCGCGACTGTGTCGTTCTCGTTGACTACCGGCAGCACATTGGCCGCCAGCAATGCGCGAATCGTATGCACCGCGTTGAGGCGGCGCGGGCGCTCCGCCACATCCTGATGGGTCAGCAGCAACTGAGCGATCGTTCGTCCGCGCGCATCGAAGGCTTTGGCCCATTGGCCCATCAACTCGATCTGGCCGGCAGCCGCCGCCGCCTGGCGTTCCGCCATGCTGGCCCCCTGGCTCCCGAGCCGGACGCGCCCTGCCGCAATTGCGCCGGAAGTGACCAGCACAACCTGGTGTCCGCGACGTAGCACGGTTTCAATCTGCTCGGCGAGATGGTCGATCACATTGGCGCGCAGTCCGCTCCGGTCGGACAGCACCGCACTGCCGACCTTGATCACAATTCGACGAACTGGCGCCAGCAACGCGGCCTTATAATCGACTTGAGACATCCGGCTGCGCAGCAGTGTTGAAGGTTTTCAGCGTCCGGGCGACGGCCGCTACGAGCGGCGCCAACCCGTGATGCTGGCGGGCGGAGATGATAAAGACTTCGTGCCCTCTTCGCGAGTGCATTGCCTGGGCAAGTTCTTTCGCGCGCTCGGCTGAAACGAGGTCGTCCTTATTCAGGGCAATTAGAGCAGGCCGCGAGATCATATCCGGGTCAAAGGCAGCGACCTCGCGCCGCACTATTTCGAAATCGCGCTCCGGATCGGAGTCGAGAGCAAGCACGTACACCATTACGCGAGTGCGTTTCAGATGGCGCAAGAAGCGGATTCCGAGTCCATGTCCTTCATGCGCGCCCTCAATAAGCCCCGGGATATCGGCGAGGCTGAATGCTCCTTCCTCGGAAATCTTCACCCGGCCGAGGTTCGGTGTCAGCGTAGTGAAGGGATATGACGCGATTTTGGGCCGTGCAGCAGTCAGTGCGGCCAACAGTGTCGATTTACCGGCATTCGGCAATCCAACCAGTCCGGCTTCGGCTACCAGCCGCAACTCCAGCCGAACCCACAGCTGCTCGCCTTTGCCACCCGGCGTGGCGATTCGGGGCGCGCGCCGAGTCGGTGAAACGAAATGCATATTGCCATGACCGCCGCCCCCGCCATGCGCGATGATGGCGCGAGCTTTGGGCACGACGAGGTCGGCCAGCGGCTGGCCGCTCTGCTCGTCGATGGCAATGGTGCCGGGGGGCACACGAACGACCAGGTCGCTTCCGTTATGTCCGTATTGTTGTTTGCCGCGTCCGGGCTCTCCATCGCGCGCAACGAGGCGCGGCTTGTACTTGAAATCAAGCAGGGTCGAGAGGCCCTCGTCGACTTCCAAAATCACGTCACCGCCGCGTCCGCCGTCGCCTCCTGCAGGGCCGCCAAAAGGCCGGTATTTTTCGCGTAGAAACGCAACTGCGCCATCACCGCCCTTACCGGCCTGAACATATACTCTCGCCTCGTCGATAAAACGCATCGGTCAGGCAAAAGATTATAGCAGACCTCGCCACCATCGTTTGAGCACGAACCTTACCGGCAATCGGGGTTTGGGCGGGGCGTCGAGTGTAGACTAACCCGCAGTGACTCTATCTCAGTTCAGTCCGGCCTTGCGCAGGTCGGCAATGGCGCGCTCTCGGCTAGCGGGAAACGACGTGCCGCCAATCTTGGCAGAAAACTGAGAGTCAAGCCTCAGTATTTCGGCGACCTCTGCCCTTGCGGCACCGTCGCGGCCGAGTTCGACATAATCAACCGCCAGCCAAACATGGGGCCAAGGATTGGTGTTGATAGTAGGAGCACGCTTAACGACGGGAATCGCCTCTTCCCACCGCCCGAGCTGGCTGTAGGCCCAACCTTGCGGACTCGTAAACATTCTTGCCGAAGATGGATCGCGTCGTATCGCCTCCTTCACCGTCGCAAGCGCTTCAGCCGGTCTCCCGGCGGCATTCAAAGCTTCCGCCAGGTTCCTACGACCAGCGGCTGAATCAGGCTCGCGCGCAACCAGCCGTTGGACCTCGGCAACCTCAGCCTGCGCGGCCTCCATCTCACCCAGGCCGCAATAGGCCCTTACCAGTCTGACATGGTTGTAAAGATGCTCCGGGTAACGAGTCTCGTATGCCTTCAGCGAGGAAATCGCTTCGTCCCACCGTCCAAGCAAGCTGTAAGACCAGCCTTGCTCATATAGGTAACTGATGGTGTTGCGTGGGTCGAGGCGAATCGCCTTGTCGATCGCTATAAGCGCGTCTGTCGCCTTGCCGAGCAGATTCAGCACGTCCGCCAGGTACGAATAACCGACAGCAGAATTGGGATCGAGGGCAGTACCCCTTTGAGCTTCGGCGAGCCCGCGATCATATTGGCCGGACGCGACATAGATATCACCCGATATGCTGTGCGCACCCGCCAGCGAATCGTCCAGCGCGATGGCTTGTTGTTCCAGCTTCAAGCCTCGCTTCAGGGCATTGGGGTCGGGATCGAAGGCCACGGCCCAACCGACCCAGTAGTTTAAACCCAGCAACGCATACGCCACTGCATACCTGGGGTCGAGCTCTATCGCTTTCTCGAACATCGGGCGCGCTTTGCTATTGCCGTCTTTTGTGAGTGGGAGAAGGTATTCCGTCCCGCGTAGTACATCGTCATAGGCCTCAAGATTTTCGGTGCTGCGTGGAATCACGACCCCGTGCTCTGCGAGGTTCAACTGGAGGTTCGAGGTCGTCACGATCTTTCGCACGATTTCATCCTGCAGCGCAAAGATATCCCGCAGCGGCCGATCGTAGCGCTCGGCCCACAACTCGGCCCCGGTGGTCGCATCAGCCAATTGAACCGTGATCCGCACCTGTCCGCCGGCCTTGCGCACACTGCCCTGGAGCACATACCTGACTCCGAGTTCGTTGCCCACATCTTGCAGCTTTGCGGACTTGCCCTTGTAGGTGAAGGAAGAGTTGCGGGCGATTACAAACAGGCCCGGAAGCCGCGAGAGGTCGGTGGTCAGGTCATCGGTGATCCCGTCGCTGAAATATTCCTGCTGCGGATCCCCGCTCAGGTTGGCGAAAGGGAGCACCGCGATCGAGGGCTTGTCGGGCAGGGTTAAGGCGGGTTTCGCCGGTGGCTGAATGGAGGCATTGGTGTGCGGTGGTTTCAACGACAGGTGCTGAACCACCACGAATGTCGCGACGATAATCGCGAGTCCGGTCAGTGACAGCGCGCCACCGCGCCAGTGGCTTCGCGCAAACCCGCGAGACCTTCGAGGCGCTGCCGGGGCCTCGTCGAGCAGCACACGCAGGGCCCGAACCGGCTTGGCGATGTTTTTGACCTGCTGCTCGCCGAGATCGGCAAAGTTCAACCCGAGCTTGCTGCTGACCTGATCCTGGACCACGCCCGAGACGCAGATGCCGCCGGGTTCTGCGAGACTCTCCAGCCGCGCCGCAACGTTGACGCCGTCGCCGTAAATCTGCTCGCCCTCAACCATCACGTCGCCGAGATTGACGCCGATGCGAAACTCCATCCGCCGCTGGGGCGCCAATTCCGCATTCTCGGTCCGGAGCCTGTGTTGTATGTCGACCGCACAACTCACGGCCTCGACTACGCTCGCGAATTCCGCGAGCACGCTGTCGCCGGCAGCATTCACAAAGCGACCGCGGTGTTGTTCGATCAGCGAATCGACAATCTTCCGATGGGAGGTAAGCGTGCGCAGGGTCGCCTCTTCATCCTCCTCCATGAGGCGGCTGTAGCCATGGACGTCGGCGCAGAGTATGGCGGCGAGCTTGCGCTCCATAACCATCTACAAAAGGATTATTCTGCCTATAGTTCTACGGAATCAACCGACGACCGACTCGGATCGATTCCCACACGCAGGAACAAACAAGCGGAAAGAACACGGGTGCGAACAGCTTCTGCGGTTCACGCTGAGCTGACAAACTCTCAGCATTGCGGAAACAAGAGGTTCCTCGCCCGCCATTCTCAGTCGCAATTGAAGCCGAAAGATCCTACACCCTCATCCTTACCCTCTCCCGCAACTAAGCGGGCGAGGGGCAGATTGGAGTGGGCTCACGATGGTCATCGCTTCGCATCAGAGATACTTGAGCAGCAACGGCGTTAGCGCTCGACCTGCGATTAGCGCAACGTGATTTTCTCTAACCGCCAACCCACACGCCTGCGGAAACCCTTCCGACGCGGAGACGACCCGACAATCCGGCGTGCGCTACATGCACAATTCCGCGAGCAGTCTGAGTGCTTCGGGTTGGCTGGTGCCGACTAGCAGCGTCTTGATCGGCGATGATTTCCATCGGGCGAGTTGATCGCGGATTCGTTCTTTCGGCCCGACCAACGCCACCGCGTCCACTAGCTCGTCCGGCACGGCTGCTTGCGCTTCATTCTTCCTGCCCGACAGGTAAAGATCCTGCAGGCGGCCGGCCAGCTCCTCGTAGCCAAACTGGCGGACGTAGCTGTTGTAGAAATTTTTGCTGCGGGCGCCCATCCCGCCGATATACAAGGCCAAGTTGGCCTTGACCGGCTCGCGGCACTTGGCAACGTCGTTGCCAAGGACGCAAGTAACGAACGGCGCCGTGTCAAAATTCTCGCGGCTCTTGCCTGGTGCGGCCTTGGCGAAACCGGCGTCGAGATGCGGCTTGTACAGCTGCTCGTACCAATCCGGGCTCATCCACACCGGCAGCAAGCCATCGGCCAGCTCGGCGGCGAGTTCGATCCCCTTGGGTCCGATCGACGCGGTGTAGATCTTAATGTCGGGACGGCCGTGAAGGATGCTCTTAAGCGGCTTGCCAAGCCCGGTCGCACCGGAACCCCGATAGGGAATCTGATACTCCCGGCCGTTGAATTCCAACGGTGCCTCGCGCGTCAGGATTTTACGTACAATCGCGATGTACTCCCGATAGCGCTGCAACGGCTTGCCGTACGGAACTCCATGCCATCCCTCCACCACTTGCGGGTTCGACGGGCCGAGGCCGATGATGAAGCGGCCATTCGTCAGGCCATCGAGCGTCATTGCGGTCATCGCGGTCATCGCCGGCGTCCGTGCATGCATTTGCATGATTCCCGCGCCCAGCTTGATTTTTGCGGTGCGCGCGCCGACGAAGGCGAGAAAGGTGATCACGTCCGAACCGTAAGCCTCACCCGACCATACCGAATCGAAGCCGAGCCGTTCAGCTTCGAGAATCAGGTCGATAGTGCTTTGCATCCGTGGACCGGAATAACCGGTTACGAGTCCTAGTCGCATCGAAGTTCCTCCCAGGCGAGCTGGTCTAACCGACAGTTCAGCGAACCCGCCCGAAGCACAAGCTAGAGCCTCTGCGCCAACGCCGCAAACGAAAACTGGAATGTCGCCGCAGAGCCGCCCTCATATCGCCTTTTTCTCACGCAGTTCCGCGATTTCTTCCCAGGTGTAGCCGGTCTCCAGCAAGACTTCCTCGGTATGCTGGCCGTGCTCGGGGGCCGGCAAGGCATCATGCCTCACGTCACCATTAAGCGTCACAGGACATCCCGTCACGCGGATTTTTCCGGCGACGGGATGCTCCAGCGCCATCACGTAACCATTGCTGCTGGCCTGCTCGCTGCTGAGCACCTCGCGATAATCAGCGACGCCGGCAGCGAGAATATCGGCCTCGGTCAGCAATTCGAGCCATTCGGCGGTCGTCTTGCCCGGGAAGACGCCGTCCAGTATCTCGATAATCTTGGTCCCATGAAAGTGACGGGTCACGTTGTCGCATTCCGGATCATTTTGCAGGTGCTGGATTCCCATGATCTCGCAGAAGCGGGGCCAGCGTTTATCGTCGACGCCAATCAGGCAAATGTAACTATCTTTGGTGCGGAAGGAGCCGATCACGCCATGGAGGAACGGATGGCCGCGGCCGCCGCGCTCCGGTTCCTCGCCGGTCAGGCCGGTGTAGTTTAATTCGAAGCTTTGTGCGGCGATCATCGTGCCATAAATCGACGCATCGACCCGCTGGCCCCGGCCGGTGCGCTCGCGTGCAAACAGCGCCGCCAGCACGCCCCCGGCCATCGTAAATGCGCCCGCCTGATCCGCAATCAACGCTCCAGCCGGCAGCGGATTATCGGCAGGCATGCCATTTTTGGACATCAAGCCGCTCGCCGCCTGCGCCAGTGTGTCGCGGCTCGGACGTGTCCGCCACGGTCCCACAGGTCCCCAGGAACTGGCCTGGGCAAAGATAATGCGCGGGTTGATCTGACACAAATCCTCGAAGCCGAGCCCTAGCCGTTCGAGGACGCCAGGGCGATAGTTGGTCAGCAGAACGTCGTAGGTTTTTGCCATGCGCCGCACGATATCCGCGCCTTCCTTCTTTTTCAGATCGGCGGTGATACTGCGTTTGCCGCGATTCATCGCATAGAAATAGTGGGACACATTGGCGTTGCGGACCTTCGCGCCACCGATCAGCCGCGCCAGCAGGTAGCGGCTGACATCGCCGCTTTCGCGATTTTCGACTTTGGTAACTTCAGCACCGAGGTCGGCCAGGAACAGCGTCGCCAGCGGCCCCTGTATTTCCTGGGCGATCTCGATAATCTTGATTCCTTCAAGCGGCTTGGTCATCGGACTCCTCTCGATAAGAATGGGTTCAAGCGCCGAGCATATTATCCTAAACGCGCCGCCGAGGCTCTGGCGTTGATGCGGGTCATGAATTGCTTTCCGCAGCGCCGCGGCGCAAGTAACAAAGGGAACCATCCATGGAAAAGCTGATTATCGAGGTGCGGATAAACGAATACGCATCGCGTAAACACAACCCCAACGTGCCGTTCAGTCCGGAAGAGATTTGCGATGAGGCGCTGCGATGCTGGCGTCAGGGCGCTTCGATCATCCACTACCATGCACGCGATCCGCTGAGCGGGGCACCCTCATCCAAAACTGATTATTACGCGGAAACTGCCCGGCGGATTCATGAGAAGAGCGACCTAATCGTGATGCCAACGTTGGGGGCCTGGACGCTGCCGTCGCCGGAGGCGCGGATGAGCCATATTATCGAGATGGCCGGGGATCCTGCGACGCTGCCGGAGTTTGCGCCGATCGATATGACCACCAGCAACGTCGACTTCTACGACGCGCGCCAACGCCGCTTTCTGACTGACGACGTGGTGTACATGAACCCGACCAAGACCCTCCGTTACTTCGCCGAAACTATTCGCGCTGCCGGAGTGCGTCCATATGTTGCCTTATGGAACGTCGGCTCGATTCGTGTCAGCGCGGCATTCGTCGAGGCGGGCCTGCTCGAACAACCTCTGTATGGGGGCATCGTGTTGAGCGAGGGTGGCCTGTTCGCGGGGAATCCTGGCAGCGTCCGCGGGTTGGAAGCGATGGTAGATTTTATCCCGCCCGATCTCCGGCTCCATTGGTCAGTGATGTGCGTTGGCGGAAACTTGTTTCCATTAGTCGGCGCGGCGCTGGAGCGCGGCGGCCACATCGCGATAGGGCTCGGCGATTATCCGTATCCCGAGTTGGGGACGCCGCGCAATGCGGATTTGGTGGAGCGAATCGCCCAGATAGCACGCGAGATGGGACGCGAGATTGCCAGCCCGTCGGAGGCGCGGAAAACGCTAGCTCCGAAGCGCTCCATCTAAAAGCTGGCTTCTGCCGGTCTCTCTCGCTTGCGGGAGAAACTACGGAGGGAGAAGGCTGGAAGACTTTTTCAACAGCCCGCCGGGCCGAGCAGCGCGGTCAGGCGCTGACGGCGCGGCAAGCTGACAAGGCTTATTTAGGCATCACCTCGCCGGCGGAGCATTTTGTCGATCTCGGCGAGATGCATTTCCTCCCCACGAATCTTTGTGCGGGCAAACTCCTCCAACGATACGCTCCACCCTTCGCTCAGCTTGAGCAGTTTTCGATACAGCTCAATACCCCTTCGCTCATGGAGCACAAGCTCCTGTAGGATCTCGTCCACCGAGGAGTGGTGAGTTCCGGCCAACTCCCCAATATCCAACGAGACTCGTCCCCCTAGCGCCGTTACCTCTTCGCCGGCTTCAGTGGCGTGAACCAACGCCTCAGACGCTTGTTGCCGCATCCAATGCATTATCGGAATACGCGCGTGCCCGAAGATCATTAGCGAGTACTGCGTATAACGCACAGCGCCCGCAAGCTCCAGTTCAACTAGCCCGTTCAGAACCGCGATTGCCCCTTCTTTGCTGTCTTCCATGGCATCTCCTCTTAGCATCCGCGCCAATCAGTTGTTCCGCTCGGGAGGCCCGCACCAACCAGTTGAGCGCTTCGTGGCCCACTCAATCAGGCTCCGTCTCTGTTTCGAAAGGTGACGCGCGGGTCGGGCGGAAGATTGAGAATCTCGCGACTGAAGAAGTTACTCAAGTAATCAATCAAGTCGCGCATCGAGACCACCGCTATCGGCCGGTTTTGGTCGTCAACCAATGGAATGTGCCGAAACCCTTCGATCAACATTTTATTGAGGGCGAAGGCCACGCTGGCCTCCACCGGCAAGGTAACCGGGTCGATCGTCATCAGTTGACTTACCGCAGTATGCTCCAAATCGAGCGGCTGGCCGGCAACTTTCATCAAGACATCACGCTCAGTGAAGATCCCGGCCAGCATCGCGTTGCTCACGACCAGCGCTGCGCCGCGGTTCTCTTCGCGCATCTGTTGAAGTACTTCAGCCAGCGGGGCTGATGCATCGACCACGAGCGCCGGATGGCTGGCGGCACTTCCCACACTCTCGTTGGCTAGAACCGACTCGAGGTCGGGCGAACCTGGGCACTCCTCGTCCAACATGCGGGACGTTTCGTCGTCCGGAATTTTCACGGCGTTCCTCCCTATCAGTGAGTCAGAGGCGGCCTCTGGGGGCACCCCCTTACAAGGTTTCGATCTCCTTGAGTAGTTTTTCTTCCCGCCCAGACGCCTCCGGCGGGCGTATTTCATCTACTACTTTTACAAATTCTTCGAATGGCAGTGCAGGCAGCGTGCGAACCTCAAACGTCCCGTGGGCGGCGGCAAGAATGCCCCGCCGGAAGAGATGCTCGATCGTGTTCTGGTCTGGGACCTCGATGATCGAGACGAAGTCATATTCTCCCAGAGTGGCATAGAGGTCGATGATGCGATAGCCGGTGCGGGAGAAAAAGATTTTGGTGTCCTCATAAACTGCCCGTGCCTGCTCGATGCTCATCGCCCCTTCTCGCGTAAGCTTCAACAGAACGACAGCGCGTGCCATGGCAGCCTCCTTAGGTTCTACAGAGCGAATCCTCGCGCATCGCGAAGAACGACCCCTTGGATTACACCGTCCGTGGAAGACTGACTATGCATGTGGGGACGCTTCAAGAGTTGTCAATCTTCAGCTGACTTAACACTTTTTCGATGAGCTCCTTTCGCTTTTTCAAGCCAACTCGAAAGTTGTGCGATTCCGTGTCTACGATTTCCATCCTCAGATCTGAGAGGTAATCCTCGAGAATCGAACGTAGCTCGGTGCCCTCTTCGGAAGTGACTTCAATCCTCGCCATAAGTACCTCCGCGCGCGCGACTGGGAACTATTGTTTGCGGGCGAAAACTTCGAGCCGCATCAAAGACGCGAACATCCGGCGCGCACCGAACCGAACGGCCGCAGACATATACTAAATCCTATGATGGTGCATGCTGCCGCGCATGGCGCATGTCGTAAGCCATCAGGAGAAGGTCGCGGGAGTGACCGTCACGATCTTCGACCCAGTCAGACAGCAAGGCCTCGACGTGAAAGCCGAGTCGTTCGAAGAGTGCCCGCGCGCTCTTATGGTCTGCAACCATCTGTGCAGTGATTTTTCTGAGCTCCAGGATGCCCCCCAAGGCGACAATCTCGGCACAAAGGCCCTCTCCGAGCCCCCTCGACCGCCATTCGGGCGCTATGTTGATCGCAATCTCACCGACTCGCCGCGTCCATCGGAGCGGGTTCACATGAAGGCTGGCGTATCCAGCTAGCGACCCGTCCGGTTCGGCCAAAACAGTGACCGTCGTGCCCCGCTCAATATTTGCGATCCACTCGTCCTCACTGACCGGATCGGTGATATCGGTGTGCAGAAACAAGAGATCTTCCTGAGGGAGGTTGCGCGCGAATTGCAGCATCGCGGCTTTGTCTTTTGCTGCCATTAAGCGCAAGGGAACCGGCAGGTGGGCCTGAGGCTTGCCACTAGGTCTGACACGCAGGAACTGCGGACCGACCGGCACCGCGTTAATATCCAATTCGATCTCTTTGGGATAGCGCTGGCTGATTGCTTCACTCGTTCCCATGGGATTGAGACCTCCGTTTTGGCGATTCCTTGCCGCCGAGACTGCGAGGTACGAGAAGTCAAGTAAGATTGATTCGAGTTGCACGCACGAGGCCTGACACAGGCTCGGCCACTAAAAGATAGCAGATCGGGTGCCCCGAGGGCCACGTGAAGTAGCGGCGGCGGCAAGCGGGGTCGGCGAGATGAAGAGCGATCGGGGCGGAAAGTCTGTGCCTGCCCGTGCCTGCGATGACAAGTGCTTTCGCGCTCTCGGAGGGTTAATATTGGAGCAAGACCCACGGGAGGAGCGGCAATGGCACATCCTTTTCGCTCAATCCTGAATCCGATACAATTCGATGACCCGTCGCTGCTGGCACTGGGACTTGCGCGGCAGCTCACCGCCGATTACGGCGCCACCCTGCATCTGCTGCACGTTGCTCCAAAACTTCGCGGAATCGGAGAACCCGATGTCAGCGAAGACCCGCACTCGGTGGCGGAAGAAAAAGCGCGCCTCCAGCTAGCCGAGATAGCCCAGCAGCATCTAGCCGGTGTGCGATACGAGATCCATACCGCGTCTGCGGGCGAGAGCGCGCTGGCCAAAGCAGTGGTTCAGATGGCCGCTGAGGTGAACGCCGATCTAATCGTCCTCAAAACCCACGGCCGCAGGGGCCTGTCACACCTGTTCCTCGGGAGCGTCGCGGAAGAGGTAGTGCGCACCGCCCCATGCCCGGTGTTGACTCTGACGCCGGTGGCACAAGAACGCGCGGCGCACCTGCGTTTGCAGCAGGAGTCACCAGGCGCGGACTGAAACGCGAGGAAGCGCATTATAGCAGTCGCTCGCCGGCGCGTTTCAGATCGGTGAACGCCAATTCTGGTCGCGCTGCTCGTCCGCCGGCACGCCAGGATTATCCGGGGCAGCCGCCTCTTCAGAGTGGCTGGCGTTGACCCTGCCGCGCGAACGCGGCTTACCCGGCGTCGTCTTGCCATTGAGGTCGGGGCTTTCTGCGTGTATCCGCTCATATGCAGCAACCCCTGCGCGCAGGAATTCGATTCCATCGCGGACCTGTTCATCCGGAAGTTGATCTACTACTTTCTGCAGGAAATCTTGTCCCCGTGCGATCATGCCGAGGACGAAACGCTGCCCTTGCGGCGTAAGGCGCACGCGCTTCTCACGGCCTGACGCGGCGTCTTCCACCAGCCGAACCAGGCTGAGTGGTGGGCGTGCCATGTGACGCAGGGCTTTAGTGACCGCCGGACTACTGACATCAAACCAATCCTGCAGCCGCGCCACGATTTCCTTGCGGCGCATCTCGCTGCCATCCTCGCCGGCTGAGCGGATCAGCCATATAATCGCGGCCTCCTTGCGCGTCAACTTGCCGCGCATCGCGTCCTCGACCGCCATGTTGCCGCGATAATGGATGGGGTAAAAAAGTTCCAGCAGTTCGGCGGCGTAATGTTCCGCCCGTTTGTCTTCTATTTCTGTCATCTTCCCAGTGGGCAGGCTTCGCTGCCGGCAAAGATCGCTTGCTACGCGCGCTATATCAATTTGACGCAGATGCGCGGGACTTGACAATAGACCTGTTTGCAAGTAAATGCTGTCGAGGCAAAACCGTTAACCAAGCTAACAGTTTACGCTCGAGCGGCCGGTGAATCCAGCTACCATCTTTTGTCTTCCAGACATGAGCTGCCGGTGCGGCGAAATGCCCGCTCGACCAGTCTCGCAACCGCTTGGGGGACCTGCAATCAACTCCAATTGGAGGAACCAATGGCAGAGTTTGATCTTATCATCAGAGGTGGCACGGTCATCGACGGCACCCGGATGCCCCGTTACCGGGCCGATGTCGGCATCAAGGACGGCAGGATCGCCAAACTCGGCAATCTGAAGTCTCATGAGGCCAAAAAGGTGATCGACGCGGGCGGCCTTAACGTCGCACCGGGCTTCGTCGATCTTCACACTCACTACGACGCTCAGCTCTTCTGGGATCCTTATTGCACCATGTCGAGCTGGCATGGCATCACCTCGCTGGTGATCGGCAACTGCGGCTTCGGCTTCGCACCGGTGAAACCCGAGTTGCGCGAGCGCTCGATGTTGACCATGACGCGAACTGAGGCAATTCCCTACGCCTCGATGAAGGCGGGCCTGCCGTGGGACTGGGTTTCCTACCCCGAATTCCTCGACAGCGTTGACCGTCATCCCAAGGGTGTCAATTTGCTGCCGTTCGTGCCGCTGGCGCCAGTAATGACTTGGACGATGGGCCTCGAAGACGCCAAGTCGGGCCGGCTGCCGACCGAAGCCGAAACCAACGAGATGCGCCGCATCATGCACGAAGCGATGGATCACGGCGCCTGCGGATGGTCGGCGCAGCGGCTCGGCCGCAAGAGCGTGCAGGCCGATTTTGATGGCACGCCGATGGTGACCGATATCATGCACGACGAAACCGCGCTCGCGCTGGCCCGCGTCCTCGGTGAGCGCAACGAGGGTTTCATCCAGATGACGTATGTGCCGGAGCCGGGCGACTTTGAAGGAGGCCCCGAAGCCCATGCGGAGCGCCACTACGAAGAACTGGCACTCGCGGCCGGCCGTCCGATCCTCTACAACGCGGTCGCCGTCAACGACGCCTATCCAGAGCGCTTCCGCCATCAGCTCAAATGGCTGGAGAGCTGCGTCAGGCGCGGCATCCGCGTCCTGGCTCAGGGCGCGACGCTGGAAGTCGGCTTCGCATTTACATTCAAGGACTGGAACCTGTATGACGACATGCCCGCCTGGAACGAAGCTACCACTGGTCCGCTCGAAGACCGCCTTATGAAGTTATCGGACCCGCAACGCCGGCCGGCGTTGCGCAATGAGCGAAACGTCGGACTCATCACCAATAACTACGCCGACATTTTCGTGCTCGAATGCCAGGAGCCCAGCCTCAAAAAGTACGAGAATATGACTATCGGCGAAATCGCCAAGAATGAGAACAAGCATCCGATTGACGCGATGCTCGACATCGCATGTGCCGACGGGCTGAACGCCGAATTTTACTCACCGCCGGTCAACGTTCGCGTCGACTACTTGAAAGAAATGATTTCTTCCGATGCGGTGCCCATCTTCGGCGTATCCGACGGCGGCGCCCACACCAAGTTCTTTACTGGCGGACGCTACTCGACGGAGGCCCTGATTAAGATTGGGCGCGACAACAGTCTGATGAGCCTCGAGGACCTCCATTGGCGCCTCAGTGCTCATCCGGCGATGTGCGCGGGTTTCAGAAACCGCGGCACCCTGGTCGAGGGCGCCTGGGCCGACATCGTTGTGTACGACCTCAACAAGCTGGCGATTAAGCCGATGGAGATCGTGCATGACTTCCCTGGTGGCGAATGGCGTCGCGTGCAGCAGGCCGAGGGGTATCACGCGATCGCGGTTAATGGCGAGGTCACCTTCGAGGATGGCCGCTGTACAGATGCTACACCGGGCCGCCTGCTGCGTCACGGCGGCTGAGCGCGCAGAACGTGGCTGAATAGCCGGTCTCGATTGCGGGCGCCGGTGCGGTTGTTAGCGCCAGCGCCCGCTTAATTTATGCTCGTCTGTCAAAGGATGAAGCTTATTTTGCCGTGTGGCCGGAGAGCTTCATTGTCCAGAATCGCCCGGCGCTGGCGTATTCTCAGTTCACTACCGATGCGGGTCAGTTTGTAGTCATAGTGCCCGACATAGGTATCTACAAATTCGTACCGCATTCGATAAATGGCGAAGTTCGCAGTGACCAGGATGTTATCGCCGTCGCTGCCGAGAACGCGCACGTTGCCTATGATGCGCCGAGTGCGCGAATGGGGATTTTCAGCCCAGGCCGACTTGCCCAGTAATTGTTTCACTCGTGATCTTATCCGAAAGGCGTTGTCCGCAATGAGAAATAATGTATTACGTGCATCGCCTTCGGGGACATCGGTTGGCGGAACCTGATAAGTCGCATCGTCGGTTAGCAGCTCCAACCATTCCTCAAGCCGCCATTCGTCGAGCAGCGCCGCTTCCTTGTAAAAGAGATCCTCGACTTCTGGGCGCGTGGGTAGCTCAGTACTATTCATATTGCCTTCCTCGCGTCGGCGATGTGCACTCTTGTAATTTTGGCCAGAATTGTTCCTGCTCGCATACCTGAAGCTGTTTTATCGTGGCCTATGTTCATCCGGCACCCAACAGTCGGCAATGCCGCAATACCATCGAGCCTCGCCATGTGCGTGGAGCTTCAGAAAGCCGCCACTAAATTCGCATCTGCGAGCTTTTCTCACACACCAGACGCTTCTGCTCTGATCGGTCCACAACCTCCTTGAGTGACCCGGCCAGCAGGACCGGCTATGAGGTAATTGGGCGGTATTCAACCGCCCCTCCAAACAATTGAGCCTCGTCGTGGGTGATATCGAACAATGTACGCAACCAAGGCTTCCGCAAACCTATCTCCTACTGGCATAACGCGCCGCCAGTTCGTGCAAGGGCTGATGGCCGGTGGAGTGATTGGTGGTTTGAACCTATGGCGCTGGCCTGGAGCCGCGTTGAAGACGCGCAACCCGCAACTGGTAATGACCGGAAACCACTTTGATCTGGTTATGGAAGAGGTTGCGGTAAATATCACCGGCCGTCCTGCGATCGCAACAGCTATCAACGGCTCCGTACCAGGTCCATTGCTGCGCTGGCGCGAGGGCGACACGGTGACTCTCGCCGTAACGAATCGCCTGAGGGAGCAGACATCGGTTCATTGGCACGGAGTCCGCTCCCCCGCCGACATGGACGGTGTCCCTGGCCTGAGTTTTTCGGGCATCGACCCGGGCGAGACCTTCGTCTACCAAATTCCGGTCAGACAATCAGGGACGTACTGGTATCACAGTCATAGCGCGTTCCAGGAGCAAACCGGGCATTATGGCCCGCTGATTATCGAGCCCCGCGGAAGCGACCCGATTCAATTCGACCGCGAGTACGTAATCATGCTGTCGGATTGGACCGACACGGATCCTTACACCGTGTTGAGCAATCTCAAGCAGCAGAGCAGCTATTACAATTTCCATCAGCGTACCGTAGGCACGTTCGTCAGTGATGCGAGGAAGCAAGGGCTCGGCCCGACTCTTTCCGACCGACTCAGGTGGGGCGCGGGGAATATGAGCCCCACCGATATCCTCGATGTCAGCGGCGCGACCTACACCTATCTCGTTAACGGCCAGCCGCCGGCGGCCAATTGGACCGCGCTCTTCCGCGAAGGAGAACGTGTCCGCCTCCGTTTCATTAACGGCTCATCGATGACAATCTTCGACGTACGGATTCCCGGCCTACCGATGACGGTAGTACAAGCCGACGGCAACGATGTCGAGCCGGTCATGGTCGACGAATTCCGCTTCGCCGTAGCTGAAACCTATGACGTGATAGTTCGGCCCCGGGCGGGAACCGCATATACCATTTTCGCCCAGTCCGAGGATAGCACCGGTTATGCGCGGGCGACTCTCGCGCCAAGACTTGGCCTGTCCGCGCCGGTTCCTGCGATGGCTCCTCGCCCGATGCGCACGATGGCAGATATGGGCATGCGCAATATGAAGGGCATGAACATGGCGAGGATGCCGGCACAGAAAGCAGAGTCACAGGGGTCCAAAGCAACCGCCGAATCTGGACCGACCTTGCATAGGGGAATGGAGGGGATGGACACGGGAGACATGGCTGGCATGAATATGAGCTCTTCCAATTCTATCCTGCCATCGCCGGCGCACGGCCAAATGAATATGGGCAACATGCCGGGTGTGGAAACCGAAACCCCCATGCCCCCAAGGCCTCGTGTGCAGAGCAAGCTACCGCCGGCGAACCCGGTTCGACTCTGTCTCGGACCCGAGGTCGACAATGTCGCGATGACGACCAGCGAGCGACTTTCGAGTCCGGGAGAGGGTCTCGAAAATAATGGCCGCCGTGTTCTGACCTATGCCGACCTCCGCGCTCGTTATCGAGGGACTGATCTACGTCAGCCCGAGCGTGAGTTCGAGTTTCATCTGACCGGAAACATGGAGCGTTTCATTTGGGGCTTTAACGGAAAGACCTTTTCGGAGAATGAACCGGTTCGCCTGAAACTTGGCGAGCGGCTGCGTTTCGTCCTGATCAACGTCACGATGATGGAACATCCGATCCATCTGCACGGCCTCTGGAGCGAACTCGAGAACGGCCACGGCGAGTTCCGCCCCTACAAGCACACCCTAAATGTCAAACCGGCCGAGCGCTTGAGTTTTCTGGTGAGCGCCGACACGCCCGGTCACTGGGCGTTTCACTGTCACCTGTTCTACCACATGCAAAGCGGGATGTTTTTGACGGTAATCGTGGCATGAGTCCGGACGCCTTGTTCGCAAGGAAATCAGCAGGAATGCCTAACTCAGGTACGAAGCGCATGACAGGATTCGGCTTAATCATTGGAGTGCTAGTCCTGCCCCTGAGCCTCGGAGCCGTGGAAGCAAAGGCGCAATCGACTGACGCCGACGGCCAGAGCCCTTCCCAGCAAGGGCCAAATCCTCAACCCGGCTCCTCGGTGGTTTCTTCTCTCGAACCGGCGCCTACCTACCCAAAAGAAGAACCTTCGTCGATGGGAGAAAACGCCATTTTCTGGCACCTGCTGTTTAACCAACTGGAGGGGCGGAGCAACGGACCGGACAACGAATTACGCTGGGATGGCCAGGCTTGGATTGGTACCAATTGGGACAAACTGTGGTTCAAGTCTGAAGCCTTTTTTAATAAGCATGGCAGGACAGGGCACGGCAAGCTCGAAGATGGCATCCACGAAGTGCTATATGATCGCCCGATACCGTTCGTCCGGTACTTCGATTGGCAAACGGGCTTTCGTTACGACGGCGATTTTGCGCCACCGCGCTACTGGGGAGCGCTCGGCATCCAGGGCCTGGCGCCCGAATTCTTCGATGTTGAAGCGACCTTGTATCTGCGAAATGGAGGACATTTCGCCGCCCGACTGGTCGGTTCATACGACATTCTTTTGACCAACCGCCTTATCGCTCAACCCGAGATCGAGATGAACATCTACAGCAAGGGGGATCCAGGCCGAGCTATCGGCAGGGGACTGTCGGAGCTCGATACGGGCTTGCGCCTGCGCTACGAGATCAGCCGCAAATTCGCGCCCTACCTTGGCTTCGCGTATACCCAGCAATGTGGCGGAACCGCGGGTCTCGTTCGCAATGAGGGGGATATTGTTTACGACCCGCGTCTGGTCTTTGGAATCCGGACATGGTACTAGCCCACGCCTGATCCTTTCGTTGCGCCATCATCCAAAGTTTATGTGCGGCACCCGCAGCCGCTGACTAGCAACGGCCTCGACTAGCAATTCGGCCTATCGCCATCCACCTCACGGATGCACATGGGCATTTGCCGGCGTTGCATGTGTTTCCTTCAGCCGTGCGTTGGAGCGCTATTACTGTATCCAAAGGGCACCCGCTGAGAGAGCGGATCGATACAGACCGCCACCTGCCTTCTTGAGAAGCCAGGCGTAATGAAACGAGCGTCGGCGCTGTCTTAATTAAAACTAGCGTGGCCGTTCTACGGTACGAAAACTGCGATCCCTAGTGCACAAAGGAGGCGTGTCCGGAGGTGCAGAACCTCAAATAAAAGGAACCTGAGGATCCCGATGAATCATGAACGCAGCGCTTACGGCCTGTGGGGGATAGTGCTGATCGAATCAGCCTTCTTCATCGTATTTGCCTTCAGCTTCACCCGCCCCAAGACGAGCCGTGACTGGCGATCATTCGGAGCATTCTCGGCATTCATCGTTGCACTATTCGCCGAGATGTACGGGTTTCCTCTGACGAACTTTCTGCTTTCGGGTTGTCTAGCGCACCACTATCCTGGCGTCGATTTCTCGTCTCACAGTTCCGGACATCTATTGCATACCCTGCTCGGATTGAAGGGCGATCCTCACATGGATCCCTTTCACATCATCAGTGAGCTGCTGATTGTGGCTGGCCTGTTTCTGTTAGTTAGCTCCTGGCGTGTGCTGTATGCCGCCCAGAAATCGCAGACGCTCGCCACAAGCGGTCCTTATTCATACGTTCGGCATCCGCAATGTCGCATTCATCGCGATCATGTTCGGCTTCCTGCTGCAGTGGCCGACGATTCCGACACTGCTGATGTTCCCGGTGCTGGTCTGGATGTACGTGCGTCTGGCTAAAACTGAGGAGAAGCAGGTGCAAATAGAATTCGGCAGGATTTATGCGAAATACGCTCGCGACGTGCCGGCCTTCATCCCGCACCCTGGGTCAAGATCGAGGGAACCCCTCTTTGGCCCTGATTAGGGTTGGACTGAGGCTGTTGGAACGAAACAAGCGAAAAATTCCGAGCGCCGGATAATGCCCGCCAGAAAACATCCCGCAACCTCAGCTATGATCGAGGAAATGGTGATTCTGTCTCTCAGAGAGGGGCATCGCGAGTTCTTGCGCTTTCTCAGCCGACGCACCCGAAGCATCGATGAGGCCGAGGACATTTTGCAGGACTTTTATCTAAAGGCGATTCGAAGTGCCCGAACCATCAAGGAACCTGGTGCCCTGAAAGCATGGCTGGCCCAGGTGCTGCGCCGAACCCTAGCCGACTACTACCGCCGCACCACTGTAAGAAAGGCAGCCCTGCAGCGTCTTGAGGTATCGGAAGGTTCAGCAATGCTGATCGACGATGACGCGGATCGGGCGGTTTGCAGCTGCCTCTATCGAATTCTGCCAGCGATGCCGGCCGAGTATTCGCAACTAATATGGCAAGTCGATCTCCTGGGGCAGCCGCGCAGCAGAGTCGCCAAACGACTCGGAATCTCACCGAACAATCTCGGGGTAAGACTGCATCGGGCGCGGCGAGCGTTGCGTGACGCGCTCATGTGCTTTTGCACGACCTGCCCGACTCATGGCTTTTTGAATTGTACCTGCGAGCAGCCTCCCGAGGACACTGTCGAGAAAGTAGGGGGGTTGCGTGGCCCGCCGAGGGTAGTTCGAAGCCGCGCAAAGCCGCCAAAGGTCAAGCGTACCGCCTGAGAATTTGGTTAATGGGGGAACTGTGGATCGAATAATCTCGTTCCTGCTTTTCGCTGCGTTGTTCTATTTCATGATGCGGTTCGGCTGCGGGTCCCACATGGTTCATGGCCATCAGCACCATGAAGGACATGACGAGGCAAAACCACATGTCGGCGAGCCGTCGACAGATCCAGTCTGCGGCATGGAGGTTGAATCGGGCCGCGGGTATTCCGAGGTCTTCGGCGGACGCACATATCGATTCTGTTCTCGTAGATGTCTGGATCAATTCGACGCGAACCCCGAGCTGTTCGCTCGTTCGAGGAGGACACGGTGAGCCGCAGTTTGTCACTCGGCGCGGTAGGCAATGCTACCAGCGTCTTTCTGGCGATTTCTTTCGCTTTTTGTGTGGCCGGCGACCTGCTTATGCCTGCCCATGAGATGCATTCCG
>Ga0306920_100000148_pt1 | contig 82434 bp, 73 predicted proteins | sample flu12Cox44000170_FD_204666 | JGI IMG/M metagenome (GOLD analysis project Ga0306920, IMG submission 204666) | Lab enrichment of tropical soil microbial communities from Luquillo Experimental Forest, Puerto Rico - flux4day.12C.oxic.44.000.170 (v2)... | ecosystem: Environmental > Terrestrial >...
GGATCTATTGAAGAGCGAGCCCTACACGGACGAGGACGACAAGGCTCTGGAAGATCTGGGGATTTAAAGAGTTTTGGGGCATTGGGGCAGGTAGCAGGCGGACAAAGGAAATTGGGTGCGCCACACACGCCGGTGCTGTTGGATGAGGTGCTCTCATGCCTGCGAATAAAGACAGACGGAATCTACGTGGACGCCACGCTGGGAGCCGGCGGGCATTCGGCGGCCATCGCTGCGCGCTTGTCGTCCGGCCGCTTGATCAGCCTGGACCGGGACGCACGGGCGCTGGAGATCGCGCGGAAGCGTTTGAGGGAGTTTGCGAACCGGGTGACGCTCGTTCACGCGCCGTTTTCGAGGATTGCGGAGGCCGTGCACGAGTTGGGGATAGCGATGGTGGACGGGGTCTTGGCCGACTTGGGAGTTTCGAGCATGCAGCTTGACCGGCCAGAGCGTGGCTTTTCCTTTCGGGAAGCCGGGCCGTTGGATATGCGCATGAGCAGCGGGGAATTGGCGGAAGACGCGCTGACCGCGGAAGAGATTGTGAATCGCTGGCCGGAGAGGGAACTTGCCGACCTGCTCTACCGCGAAGCGGAAGAGCACGATTCCAGAAGGATCGCCAGGGCGATCGTGAGAGCGCGGCCCCTACGGGACACCACGCACCTGGCAACAGTTGTGGCAGGCGTTCGGAAGCAATGGGGAAGGCAGAAACTGCATCCCGCGACAAAAACGTTTCTGGCGCTGCGGATAGCGGTGAATCGAGAGTTGGAGGAACTCGGGCAGTTTCTTTCCCGGACCCCTGCCACTTTAAATTCCGGCGGCCGTTGGGTGGTGCTGACCTACCACTCGCGGGAAGACCGCCCGGTGAAGCGCGCGTTTCGAGAAGGCGAAAAAGCCGGAACGCTGAAGGTGCTCACCAAACACGTGATCGTGCCCGGCCCGCAAGAGCAGGGAGCGAACCCGAGATCGCGCAGTGCGAAGCTCCGGTGCGCAGAGAAAGTGTGAACGTAATGCGAAAGAAAAAGCCGGCGATGGTGGAATTTCATACCGTGAAGCGGATCGACAATTCGCGCCTGGTGCGCCATGTCGAGCCCGTGAAAATGCGCAATCTGTACAAGACCGCGGCGCTCGGCGCAATCGTCGCCGTATTCTTCATGTTTTATATCTACCAGCATTTCCGCTGCATTGATCTGAGCTTCCAGTTGGAAGATATGAAAGCAAAGCAGGAAATCGCCGCGTCGCTGAACGGCGAGCTCAGGCTCGAAATCGCGACCTTGCGCGATCCGCACCGCATTGACGTGATCGCGCGCCATCAACTGGGCCTTACCCAGCTGGTTCCCACACAGGTGCGCGAGTACACGACCTATGACGGAGCGGAAGTGGCTGCGGTCCGCTACGTTCGGCCGAATCGCGCGCCGTAACTCCGCTCGACCGTCCGGCGAGCGCTGCACTTGACCAAGTTTCGAAACAAGTTTGATTCCGCACGGAGCGCGAGCCGACATCAGGAGCCATGCAGCAAGATAGAGTCCACGTCCGCATACTGATTCTCGCCGGCGTGGCCCTCTTCTGGATGACGGCAGTCTTCGGCCGCGTCGCCTATCTTCAGCTTTTCCGCCACGGCGAATACCTGGCGCGCGCCTCCCGCCAGCAGCGGCGTGTGATTGAGATCACGCCGAAGCGTGGCGCCATCTACGACCGCAACATGCACCCGCTGGCCATGAGCGTGCCCGTGCAATCCGCGTTCGCCATTCCCTCCGAAATCAAGGATGCGGCCATGGCTACGCGGCTGCTGTCCGGCGTCCTCGGCATCCCGTCCGAGGTGATTCGCGAAAAGCTCGCGGTTGGCGGCACCTTCGTCTGGATCCAGAGAAAGCTTCCGCCCGAAAAAGCGGAAGCGGTCAAGTCCCTCAACCTGAAGGGCGTGTATTTCCAGGAGGAGAATCAGAGGTATTACCCGAAACGCGAGATGGCCGCGCATGTCTTGGGATTCGTGGACGTCGATGAGAAGGGGCTCGGAGGCATCGAGCACGAGTACGACAATTTGATTCGCGGCAAGTCCGAAAAAATCGTGGTGATGGCGGATGCGCGGCAGCGCTGGTTTGACGGCGGCGAGGCGCAACGGGATCGCGGCGCCAGTGTTATCCTGACTCTCGACGAAAAGATTCAGTACATCGCGGAGCGCGAACTTGCAGTCGCGATTGAAAAAACGCATGCCCCGGCAGGCACGGTGATCGTGCAGGACCCGAATTCCGGCGCAATTCTCGCGCTGGCCAACTGGCCAAAATTTAATCCTAATGCCGCGACAGACGCTCAGGCCGAATCCCGCATGGATCGCGCCATCAGCGCCATCTATGAGCCCGGCTCAACCTTCAAACTGGTGACACTGGCCGCCGCTTTCGATCAAGGGTTGATTCGCGCGGACGAAGTCTTCAACTGCGAGAATGGCTCCGTGCTCGTCGCCGGCCACCGCATCCATGATCACAAAGCTTACGGCATGCTCACGGTCGCGGACATCCTGGCAAATTCCAGCGATGTCGGCGCGATCAAGATTGCTCTTCGCCTTGGCTCTCCCAAGTTTTACGAATACATTCGCAGTTTTGGATTTGGCACGCCCACGGGAATCGATCTCCCCGGCGAAAGCCGCGGCCTTGTACAGCGGCTAGAGCACTGGGGTTCTTTTTCGATCGGTTCCATTTCCATGGGACAGGAAGTAGGCGTCACTCCGTTGCAAATGGTTACTGCGGTATCGGCGATGGCAAACGGCGGCTTGCTCTATAAGCCGCACGTCGTACAGCAGATGCAGCGGGGCGACCAGTTTCTTGCGCTCGACGGTCCCACTCCTTTCGCGGAGCCCAAGCGCGCGATTCGGCCGGAAACGGCGGCAACGCTTCGTCGTCTGATGGAAGGCGTAATTTTAAACGGCACGGGAAAATCAGCACGTCTCGATGGGTGGACCGCAGCCGGCAAAACCGGCACAGCACAAAAAATCGATCCGGCCACGGGGCGCTACTCGGCTAGAAACGTGATCGCCTCTTTCACCGGCTTCTCGCCGATCAACAACCCCGCAGTGACCATTCTGGTGTCCATCGATTCGCCGGCTGGCTATCCTCACGACGGTGCAACGGTTGCGGCTCCAGTGTTCAAGCGTATTGCGGAGCAAGTGCTTCCCTATCTGGATGTGCCGCGGGATGTCCCGCTGAGCCCGCGACTGGTGCAAGCCTCTTATCGCCAGCGGGCCGAAACCGACAGCGCTGTGCTCGACGATTTGGCACCCGTGGATTTCTCGGCACAGCCGGAATTGGCAAGTACAGACTTCCCAAACACAGCAGCCCAAACTGTTTCGCAGATGCCGGAAGTGACCGTGGCCGTGGACGAAGGCGGGGATATTCCCGTGCCGGATTTCACTGGAAAGACGATGAGAGAAACGGCGGATATCTGTCAGCGCCTGGGATTGCGCCCGGCCTTAATTGGCAGCAGCCTTGCATCTCAACAGGTACCAGCAGCCGGCTCGAAGGTGCGACGCGGCGCCAAGATTACGGTGGAATTTGGCAGCGCTCCGGCACATAGCGGCAAGCCGCGCTAAGAAAAGAGTTTATTAGGCTCATGACCAAGGGCATCAGCGTTTCGGACGACCTGGAAAACAGGGCGAGCGGGCACGGAGACGACCAACGGAAACAGACTGTGGCTGAACAGGTACACGCAGCAGGCTTGCCACTCGCCTCACTTCTGGAGGGTGTAGATGTGCGTTCGCCGAACACCTGGCCTGACCTGCGAATTCGCCAGGTTGCTTGCGATTCGCGCAAGGTGCAGCCCGGAGCTTTGTTTGTCGCCATTCAGGGTGTTTCGACGGACGGAAATTTGTATGCCAAGGATGTCGCTTCCCGCGGAGCCGTTGCGGTGCTCAGCGAAGCTCCTCCTCCGGCGGATTGGATGCACGCTGTTGCGTGGATCCAAATCGGCGAGCCGCGAAAGGCACTCGCCACCACGTCCGCTAATTTTTATGGCAAACCGGCCAACGCTCTGAAGCTGGTCGGCGTTACCGGCACAAACGGCAAGACCACCACGACCTCTCTGATCGATTCCATCATCCGCGCATCCGGTGCGAAGACGGGCTTGTTCGGTACGGTCGGGTACCACACACCGCGAAGGGAATATCCCGCACCGAACACCACGCCCGAATCGGTGGAATTACAAAGCTTTTTCGCGGAGATTCGCGATGCGCAGGGCACTTACGCCGTGATGGAAGCCAGTTCGCACGCCCTGGCGCTCGACCGGCTGTGGAGCTGCCATTTTGCGACGGCGGTTTTCACCAACCTCACGCGCGACCACATAGATTTTCACCGGACGTTTGACAATTATTTCTCGGCCAAGCGCCGCCTCTTCGAAAGCACCGGCGCGGGCGCGCCCGACTACTCCGTCATTAACACCGACGATGAGTGGGGCAAGAAGCTTCTCGGGCTCGGATCGAAAACCTTGACCTATGGCTTGCAGAACGGAGCGGACCTCACTGCCAAAAAGTTTCAGCTCAGTTTCAACGGCCTGAACTTCACGGCGCAGACGCCGAATGGGAAAATCCAGGTGCAATCGTCTTTGGTCGGCCGGATCAACGTCTACAACATTCTCGCGGCTATCGGCGCCGGCCTCGGGCTAGGCCTTTCGAAGGAAATCATCGAGGCGGGAATTCGCAATCTCGAAGCCGTTTCCGGGCGCTTCCAGCGCATTGATCTGGGGCAGCCGTTTCTCGTTGTGGTGGATTACGCGCACACGGATGACGCGCTGGAAAACTTGATCCGCACGGCCCGCGAACTCAATACCAAAGGGCGCATCATCACTCTCTTCGGCTGCGGCGGTTCGCGCGACCGCACCAAGCGCCCCATCATGGGCGAAACCGCGGGGCGTCTCAGCGACCTCACGATACTGACCAGCGACAATCCCCGTCAGGAAGATCCGCTGAAAATCATCAGCGATGTGGTCGTGGGCATTCAGAAATCCGCAGGCAAATATCTGATCGAGCCGGACCGCGCCAAGGCCATCGCCCTGTCGATTGACGAAGCCCATGCGGGTGACATCGTGTTGCTCGCCGGCAAAGGCCACGAAGACTACCAGATCTTTGCGGACCGCACGGTTCATTTTGACGATCGCCAGGAAGCGAACAAGGCATTGCGCGATCGCGGTTTTTCGGAGCCGCCGGGCGGCTCAGGGTTTGGCACGTAGCGCACTCGTCTGAAATCATAGGACGAGGGCCTGCGGGCCAAGGATGTCACTCGCAGACATAAGGAGGAGCCCTCAACCGGTGAGAAAGCACAGAACGGTGCCTTATGGACGAGGCGGACGCCTCGCCCGAACCCTGGAGAAAGCAAATCTTCTGAGGCAACTATGCGGTGGACGCTTACACAAGTGGCTGACGCGGTGGCGGGAAAGCAGGGGTATGGCTTGGACGCCCTGGCCCGGCTGGCCGGTGTCTCGATTGATTCTCGCACGCTACGTCCCGGAGAACTTTTCGTCGCCATTCACGGTCCGACTCACGATGGACATGATTACGTGGCCGCGGCCATGGAAAGCGGAGCCGTCGCGGCGGTTGTCGCGGAAGCTCTTCTCTCGCGCTACCCCGGTTGGATTCAGGACCGCTGCATCTCCGTTCCCGACACGCTCGAAGCGCTGCATAAGCTGGCCCGCGCTGTCCGCCAAGACTGGGGGCGCAAAATCTGCGGCATCACCGGTTCCGTCGGCAAGACCACCACGAAGGAGATCCTGGCGGCATTGCTGGGCTCGAAGCTACGGGTCCTGAAGACAGAAGGAAATTTCAATAACGAGTACGGATTGCCGCTGACACTATTCCGCCTCGAAGAATCGCATGATGTGGCGGTGCTTGAGATGGGCATGTCGTTTCCGGGAGAATTGCGACGGCTCGCGGCAATTGCCAGGCCGGACGTGGCGATCGAATTGCGCGTCACCCCGGCACACTTATTGAATTTTTCTTCTGTCGAGGAGATTGCTTTGGCCAAGCGTGAACTGGTCGAAGGGCTGAACGGCCCCACGTCTCTCGCTGTGCTCAATGCCGATGATCCGCGGGTCGCGGCCATGGCTGCGGTTGCGCCGGGCAAAGTTGTTTTCTACGGCATCGAAAAGCCCGCAGAATATCAGGCCGAAGAAATCGAGGATCGCGGGGCGCTGGGCTCGGCCTTCACGCTCGTTCATAAGGGAAAGCGCACACGTATCGAGATGTCCTTACCAGGGCGTCACGTCGTGCTGAACGCGCTCGCCAGCATTGCGGCCGCCAGCGCTTGGGGCATTGGAGCGACAGAAGCTCAGAAAGTTTTCACCACGTTGCGAACGCCCTCGATGCGCGGCGAATTGATCCGCTTCACCAATGGCTTCGCCCTGATCAATGATTCCTACAATTCCAGCCCGGCTGCGTTGCAAGCCATGATCGGCCTGTTGGCGGCCACGCCTGGATTTCAACGGAGGATTCTTGCCGCGGGCGAGATGCGCGAGCTGGGCCTCAGTTCGCCGCAGTTCCACCAGGAAGGCGGCGCCATCGCCGCAGGCGCCAGGAAGGTGGACTACGTCATCGGTGTTCAGGGGGACGCCGCCCAAATCGTCGAGGGTGCAGTTGCCGCCGGCTTGCCCAGGGAACGCACGAAATTTTTCTCTTCGCCTGCGGATGCGGCGAATTTTCTGGTGGATTTCGTGAAGCCCCACGACCTGCTTTTGGTCAAAGGATCGCGCAGCGTCAAGATGGAGCGCATCGTCGAAGCCATGCTCAGCCGATTTGCGCCTGAGGATTCACGGCCCAACGTGGGGGTAGGACACTGAGATGCTCTACTACCTCCTTTATCACGTCCTCCAGAAATATTTCACCCCATTGAATGTGTTTCGTTACATCACCGTTCGCACGGTCTACGCGAGCTTGACGGGGATGTTCCTTGCGCTGGTCTTCGGTCCCTGGCTCATCCGTAAGCTGCGCGAATTGCAGATTGGACAATACATCCGCGAAGAAGGGCCGCAGGAGCATAAGAAAAAAGCGGGTACGCCCACCATGGGCGGCGTGCTGATCGTTCTTTCCACGGCCGTGCCGGTCTTGCTCTGGGCGGACCTTTCCAATCCCTTCGTGCTCCTTGCCTTGTTCGCGCTTTTTGCCTTTTCCGCCATCGGCTTTGTGGATGACTATGCGAAAGTGGCGAAGCGCCGCAATCTCGGCCTGACCGGCAAGAAAAAACTCATCCTGCAATTCACGGTCAGCTCCGTCGTGGGGATTGCGCTGCTCGTTCTTTCCACGCACAGCGCGTATTCTACGCAGCTCGTTCTTCCTTTTCTTAAGCGTTTGCGGCCCGACCTCGTGATTCATGGCTTGCTTCATTCCAGTCAGCTCTGGCCGCTGTCCTTTCTGCCATTTCTCGCCTTCATTGCGCTGGTCATCACCGGCAGCTCTAACGCCGTGAACCTGACTGACGGGCTCGATGGGCTGGCCATCGGCTGTACGGTGATCGCCGCGGGCGCGCTGACCGTGCTCACCTACGTCAGCAGCAACTCGCGATGGGCCACTTATCTCGACATTCAATTTATTCCACGCATCGGCGAACTTACGGTGTTTTGCGGTGCGCTTGTGGGCGCGTCACTCGGTTTTCTCTGGTACAACGCGCATCCCGCGGAGGTTTTTATGGGCGATGTCGGCTCGCTCGCTCTCGGCGGCACGCTTGGCACCATCGCGGTGATTATCAAGCAGGAAGTTTTGCTCCTCTTTGTTGGCGGTGTCTTTGTCCTCGAAGCGCTCTCGGTGATCCTGCAGGTTGGTTCGTTCAAACTGCGGGGCAAACGGATTTTTCGCATGGCGCCGATCCATCACCATTTTGAATTGCTCGGCTGGAGCGAGAGCAAGGTCATCGTGCGTTTCTGGATTGCCGCTCTGGTCTTCGCTTTGTTCGCTCTGACGACACTGAAATTGCGCTGAAAGGCGCAAGGAGTTTTGCGGTTTCGACTATGCCTGGATCGATTGAGTTGCGGAAAATGCGCGTGCTGGTCGTGGGGCTGGCGCGCACCGGTGTGGCTACCGCCCTCTTTTGCGCGGCGCACAACGCGATCGTCACGGCCACCGAATCTCGCCCCGAAAGCGAGCTGGGCGATGCCCCGGTAAATTTGCGTACCGCTGGCGTGAAGCTGGAACTCGGAGGACACACCGAAAAAACCTATCTGGCGCAGGACCTCATCATTCCGAGCCCGGGGGTTCCGGCGGATGATCCCTTCCTCCGGACCGCGCGCTCGAAGGGCATCACCATTTGGAGCGAAATCGAGCTCGCTTATCGCTTCCTCGAAGGCAAGCTGATCGGGATCACTGGCTCGAACGGCAAAACCACCACGACGACTCTTATCCACCACATCCTGAAGAGTGCGGACTATCCGGCGATTCTCGCGGGCAATGTCGGCACGCCGCTCATCTCGTGTGTGGACGGGATGAATAGCAGGACGGTCACGGTTGTGGAACTCAGCAGCTTTCAGCTGGAGTTGATCGAAAAGTTCCGCCCGGACATCGGCGTGTTCTTGAATTTGACACCGGACCATCTCGACCGCCATAAGACTATGGAAGCCTACGGCGTCGCCAAAGCGCGGATTTTTCAGAATCAGACGGAGCTCGATGCCGCTGTGGTGAATGCCGATGATCCGGTAGCGGTTCGCTATACCCCCAAAAAGCCACAAGTTTTCTGGTTCAGTCGCCAAAAGCCTGTGACCCTGGGCGCTTGCCTGCATGGCGAAAACATTGTGGTAACCCACCACGGCAAAGAGGATTTTGTGATGAAGCAGTCCGAGATCCCGCTTGCCGGCGCCCACAATCTCGAAAATGTTCTGGCGGCTGTGACCGCTACTCGCCTGACCGGTGTGGACGCTCCCGGCATCGCCAAAGCGGTGAAGAGTTTCGCCGGCGTCGAGCATCGCCTCGAATTCGTTGCGGAAATAGGCGGTGTGCGCTACTACAACGATTCCAAGGCCACGAACGTGGACGCCACGTTGAAAGCGCTCGATGCTTTCGCGGGGAGGATTCTGATCATCCTGGGTGGTAAGGACAAAGGCAGTGACTACACCGTCCTGCAAAAGCCCTTGCGTGAAAAAGTCATCCTCGGCCTGCTTATCGGAGCCGCCGCGGACAAGATCGAAAGCCAGATTAGCGGTAGCGTCGCGGTGGAGCGCGCCGGAACCGTTGAGCGCGCCGTCGAAATCGCCTCGCAGGCCGCTCAGCCCGGAGACATTGTTGTCCTCGCTCCGGCGTGCGCCAGTTTCGACCAGTTTCAGAATTACGAGCATCGCGGGCGTGTTTTTAAGCAACTCGTCCTCCAGCTCGACCGGAAATCCGCCGGGAATTTTCCCGACAAGGGGTGATAGACGTGCCGAGACGCTTGGAAACCGATCGCTGGCTGTTTGGTGTGACGCTGGTGCTGTGTTTGTTCGGCGCCGTGATGATTTTCAGCGCATCCGCCGTCACCGCGCATCAGCAGTACGGCCATTCATATATTTTCGTCGCGCGGCAGGTGGTCTGGCTGCTCCTAGGCCTGCTCGGCATGTTCGCCTTAATGCGGATGGATTACCACCGGCTCCGCGAGCCCGCCGTGGTGTACACCGCACTTTGCCTCGTGGCGGTATTGCTGGTGGGCACGTTTTTCCTGGACAAATCCCATGCCACTCATCGCTGGATCAAAATCGGCCCTGTGAACATCCAGCCTTCGGAACTAGCCAAGCTCTCCGTGATCCTCTATCTCGCGTGGTTTCTGGACGTGCGCCGACGCCATGCCACCAGCCTCGAATTTCGCAAAAAAGACTTTCTGCAAACCATTCTGCCCGCGGTCACGCCGATTTTCGTCTGTGTCGGGCTGATCGTAATGCAGCCCGATCTCGGCACTTCGGTGGATATTGTATTGATTATGGCCGCCATTCTCTTTGTTGCCGGTCTCTCCTGGAAGTGGCTTGCCGTTGGATTCGGCGCTGCGGTGCCGGCGCTCTTCGTGCTCATCACCTTCGTTTCCTATCGTCAGGCGCGTCTCACGGCATTCCTGCATCCCGATTCCGATCCACAAGGCGCGGGCTTTCAGCTATTGCAGTCGCTCATCGCGGTAGGTTCCGGGGGATTCACCGGTGTCGGCCTGATGGAGAGCAAGCAAAAGCTTTTTTATCTGCCCGAAGCGCACACCGATTTTATCTACGCCGTCATCTGTGAGGAGCTTGGCTTTATCGGTGCGGTGGTGGTCATCTCTCTCTTTGCTCTTTATGCCTGGCGTGGCCTGCGCGCGACGTTCAACGCTCCGGACGGATTCGGGCGCATGCTTGCGCTTGGCGTGACGGTCATGGTGCTGTTTCAGTCGCTCATTAATTTTGCCGTCGTGCTGGGCATGATGCCAACGAAGGGCATTCCGCTTCCGTTTGTGAGCTACGGCGGGTCGAGCTTGCTGGTGATGCTCCTGGCCACCGGCGTGCTCCTGAATGTTTCGCAACAGGCGACCGGCCGCTCTGTCGCGGGTGCGTAAGGGGAACCGCGGATGAAGCTTCTGATCGCGGGAGGCGGCACCGGGGGACATGTCTTCCCGGCGATTGCGATTGCCCAGGAATGGTTGTCGCGCGGGGCAGAAAGAGAAGTCGTATTAGTGGGAACACAACGCGGAATTGAAATGAAGTTGGTGCCGCAAGTCGGCCTGCCGCTGGAGACGATTCGTGTCGCCGGCCTGAAAGGCAAGGGCGGCACGACGCTTTTGAAAAATTTAGCCCTGCTGGGCACCGGTCTCTCGGATGCATTCGGTGTTCTAAGTCGGCACAAGCCCGCCGTTGCCTTCGGTGTTGGCGGCTACGCAGCCGGACCCATGCTTCTTGCTACCTGGCTTCGCGGCATTCCCAACGTTATTTTCGAGCCCAACGCCAAACCCGGCTTCACCAACAAAGTCCTTTCCCGTCTCGCTCAGCGCATTGCCACGGGCTATGACGTTTCTGCACGTACCTGGGGGGAAAAGGCTTCGGTCACGGGCTGTCCCGTGCGTGCTGAGTTTTTCTCCGTTCCGCAGCGCAAGCCCGAAAAACCATTTCACCTTCTCATCACCGGTGGAAGCCAGGGCGCTCTTCCCATCAATCGCGCGTTTGTGGACGCCATGGACCAAATTGCCGCGAGAAAAAACGATTTGCAGATTGTGCATCAGACGGGGGAACGCGATTATAATGCTGTAAGGACCGCGTACGCGCGACGCGAGATTCTTGCGGAGGTTGCGCCCTTTCTCTCGAACATGGCAGAGCGATTTGCCTGGGCCGACGTGATCGTCTGCCGGGCCGGCGCCATCACTGCTGCGGAGGTCGCCGCGACGGGCAGGGCCGCTATCTTGATTCCGTTTGGGCGCGCCACGGACAGCCACCAGTTGCGCAATGCGCAGGAAATGGCCAACGCGGGCGCGGCGCGGCTGATCCCTGAGCTGGAACTTACCGCGGAACGTTTGACTCGCGAGATCTTCTCCCTCCTTGACCAGCCCCGGGAGATCGAAAAGCTTTCGACGACGGCACGCCGCCTGGCCCATCCGGATGCGGCGCGCGAAATCGTCAATTTAATTGAACAGGCCGCGCGGCGCGCGAGCCCCAAGGAAGAGTTACCGGCATGATGGTATCGTTTCGCAATTTTCAGCGCATTCATATGATTGGTATCGGCGGCATCGGCATGAGCGGGATCGCCGAAGTGCTGCTGACCCTGGGCTATTCCGTTTCCGGCTCGGACACCAAACCGTCGGTCATTACCGAGCGCCTCCAGGATCTCGGCGCCACGATTTTCGAAACCCACAAGGCCGAGAATATGGAAGACGCGCATGTGGTCGTTACCTCCTCTGCCGTCAAGGCCGACAATCCCGAAGTCATCGAAGCGCACAAGCGCAAGATTCCGGTGATTCCTCGCGCGGAAATGCTCGCCGAGCTGATGCGCCTGAAATACGGCATTGCCGTTGCGGGAGCGCATGGCAAGACGACCACCACGTCCATGGTGGCCTCGATTCTCGCTGCCGCGCACCTCGACCCCACGTTTGTCATCGGCGGCAAGGTCAATCAGGCGGGCACCACGGCCCGCGTCGGCCGCGGTGAATATTTTGTCGTGGAAGCCGACGAAAGCGATCGTACCTTTCTCATGTTTGCGCCGGTGGTCGCGGTTGTTACTACCATCGACCGCGAGCACCTTGATCAGTATTCATCGCTCGACGATATCCAGGACGCGTTTCTTCAGTTCGTCAACCGGGTTCCGTTTTACGGCGCCGCGATCCTTTGCCTGGATGAACCGAACGTTCAGGCCATTATCCCCGAGGTCAAGCGCCCTATCATCACTTACGGCACTTCGAGCCAGGCCGACCTCGTCATCAGCGACGTCCAACTGCAAGGGCTCGCCAGCGAATTCCGCCTTACCTACAAGGGCGAAGATCTCGGCCTTTTCCACTTGCCGCATCCTCCGGGCATCCACAATGTGCGCGACGCCGCAGCCGCAGCCGCGGTCGCGCTCTATCTCAACGTGGCCAGCGACCTGATCCGCGAAGGCCTTTCCAAATTTGCCGGCGTTGGCCGTCGCTTCGACATCAAGGGCGTAGTCAACGAAATTACCGTGGTTGACGATTACGGCCATCACCCGGTGGAAATCCGTGCCACGCTGGAAGCGGCGCGCGGCTGCAAGTTCAATCGCCTGCTGGTACTCTTCCAGCCGCATCGCTACTCACGCACGCGGCATCTTTGGGACGAATTCTCACGCGCCTTCAATCAAGCGGACATGCTGGTTCTGACTGACATCTATGCGGCCAGCGAAGCTCCTATCCCCGGGGTCACCAGCGAGGCTCTGGCCACCGGCATTCGTGAAGCCGGACACAAAAACGTTCATTACATCCGCTCCCTGCAAGGAGCGATTGAATTTCTTCTGCGCGAGGCCAGGCCGGGCGACGCCATCCTGACCATCGGCGCCGGCAACGTCAGCCGCGCGAGCAGCGAGCTCATGGTCCTTCTGGGAACCGAATTGCGTGTGGACGACGAGGTCCGGGATGCGAATTGACGATCCCAAGCTGCTTGCCGCACTAGCCGCGCTCGATGTTGAGCTGCAGCACGGCGCTTCTTTGGCCGAGCTGACGCGCCTCGGAATCGGCGGCACGACCGATCTCCTGCGTATCGGCCGCCATGAATCCATCGCCGATCTTTTGAATTTGCTCGACCATGCCGCCATCCCGCACAAATTCCTGGGTGGCGGCTCGAACCTTCTGGTCATCGATGGGGAATTGCCTTTCGTCATCCTGCAACTCACTAAGCTAGATGCTGACGTCATCATCGAAGGCAACGTCGCCCACGTCGATGCCGCCGCCGACCTCGGCCGCACCGTAACATTCTGCGCCAAGAACAATCTTGGCGGCATGGAAGGCCTCATCGGCGTGCCTGGCACTGTCGGAGGCGCGCTGCGCATGAATGCCGGAGCCTATGGCATCCAGATCGGCTCCTGCGTCCGCGAGGTGAAACTCTACCGCGCGGCCCGGCGCGAGATGGAAATCCTCAAGGGCGATCAGATTTCCTTCGAATACCGCCACACTTCCTTTGCACCCGATGATATGATGCTCTCAGTGAAGCTGGAACTTCCCTCCAAACCGTACCAGGAAATCCTGCAAGGCATTCGTCTCTGTAATGAGAAGCGGCGCTCCAGCCAGCCCCTGGGGCAAAAAAGTGCCGGCTGCATCTTCAAGAATCCTCCGGGAGCCTCTGCGGGGCGCATGATCGACGAACTTAGCCTGAAAGGTTTCTCGGTAGGCGACGCGCACGTCAGCGATCGCCACGCGAATTTCTTTATCAACGCAGGCCGTGCTTCAGCCGCGGATATGCTGGGTCTGATCGCCCATGTCCGGGAACGCGTGCGCTCGGCCTATGGCGTCGCTCTCGAAAACGAGGTGGTCGTTTGGAACGACTGAAGCCCATGCAGCGGAACTCTTCCGCGGCCGCGGACCAGGAGGCTTACCGGCCGGAGCTTGTCGCCGATGAAGAGCCGCGCTACCTCCGCCGGCAGAAGCCTGTCGAAATTCGCCGCAAGAAATTCGGCGGCAAGACCTGGCCGTTCTATCGTCGCGTGTTCGTTTGGACGGTCTTGATCGCGGCGTTCGCCGCCGCCAGTGTTTTTGCCGTGCGCTACGCGCTTTATTCACCGCAACTTCTCCTCGTCAAGCCGGAACAAATTGATGTGGGCGGCAACCATATGGTCCCGCGCGAGGAAGTCCTCAAACTTTTCGTCCACGACCGCAACCGCAGCGTTCTGCGTATTCCGCTGGACACGCGCCGCACGCAAATCCAGGAGCTTTCCTGGGTGGAGGAAGCGAGCGTCCAGCGCATTCTTCCCAATCACTTGCGCGTGGAAATCACGGAACGCACGCCCATCGCGTTTTTCCGTAACGGCGCCGAACTCGCGCTCGTTGACGCTCATGGCGTTTTGCTGGACCGCCCCGAAAGCGAGGAATTTCATTTCCCGATCGTCACCGGTCTCTCGGAGAGCATGCCGCGCGAAGAGCGTGAAAGGCGCATGCAGACGTACCAGGAATTCCTCAAAGGCATTGATCTGGTTCGCTCCGGTTCTTCCGATCGAGTCAGTGAGCTCGATCTTGGCAATGTGCGCGACTTGCGCGCCGTGCTGACGGGTCTTGGCAACGGCAATGACGCCCAGGCCGTGACTGTCCATTTTGGACAGAACGATTTCACCGGCAAGTACCGCATGCTGGTGGAGAATTTTGCGCAATGGCAGGCCAACGCCGGCCACGTGCAATCCATTGATCTTCAATATTCCCGGCAGGTGGTGGTGAACCCCGACACCAACGCCTCCGCAAAACAAAGATAAGCAGTTCGCAGGAGAGCGTTTTGGCCAAGAAAGACAGGTACATGGTCGGGCTGGACATCGGCAGCACGAAAACCTGCGCGCTTCTTGCGGAATTCGATTTTGAGCAGGTGCGTTTCCTAGCTCTCGGCGCTGCGGAATCGAAGGGTCTGCGCAAAGGACTGATCATCAATCTGGATGCCACCGTCAGTTCCATCCGCCGCGCGGTCGAAGAAGCAGAGAGCGTCGCCAACGTTCCCGTGGAGTCGGCCATCATTGGCGTTGCCGGTGGCCATGTGCGGGGCGTGAATAGCCGCGGCGGCGTTCCGCTGGGTCCTCGTTCCCGCGACATCGAGCGCGACGACGTTCGTCGCGCCATTGATACCGCTCGCAATATTTCCCTTCCTGAGGATCGCGAAGTTCTTCATGTTCTCCCCCACGAATTTATCGTGGACGCGCAGGATGGTATTCGCGACCCCATCGGCATGGTGGGGCACCGCCTCGAAGCCAACGTGCACGTCGTCACCTCCTCCGTCGCCGCTACGCAGAATCTTGTTTCTGCGGCGAATAAAGCGGGCATCCTCATCAATGACACTGTTCTCGAGCCGCTCGCTGCCGCCGAAGCCTGCCTCACGCAGGACGAACGCGACCTTGGCTGCTGCCTCCTCGATATTGGCGGCGGCACCACTGAGCTGATCGTCTACGGCGGCGGAGTGGTTCGTCACACCGGTGCCGTGGCGATTGGCGGCGATCATTTCACGAACGATCTCGCCGTCGGCTTGCGCACGCCCATTCCGGAAGCGGAAAAGATCAAACGCCACCATAGTTGCGCCGCTGCGCACCTTCTTCACAATGATGGCGCTCTCGAAATTGCCAGCGTCGGCGATCGCCCGCCGCGCACCATCTTCGCGCACATGGTCACGGAGATCATCGAGCCACGCGCCCAGGAACTACTCGGCCTCGTGGCAGATGATTTGCGCCGCGCCGGCCTGGACAGGCAGATTCCCGCGGGATTCGTACTCGCCGGGGGCGGTGGACGCCTGAATGGCTTGGCTGACCTTGCGGAACATGGTTTCCATCTTCCCGTCCGCATCGCCGAGCCGCGGGGCCTGCTCGATCTCCCGGAAACCGTGGCCCAGCCGGAATACGCGGCGGTCGTCGGCTTGGTGCTGTATGCGGCCAAGGCTCGTCGGGCTGGGCCGCAGCGATCTGGCAACCTGGTCTCGAAGTTGAAGACGCTCTTTGCCGGTGCATAGATTGGTGCTTTTGGGAATGGTCGGGCCGAAGAATCTAGGGAGAGGTAAGGACCCGGCCCGGAAGGGTTTTCCACAGCCCATGAAAACTCTCTGTGGAAACGCGTTTGCTTGAGTTTTATAAAGGACTTGGACCAGCCGGACAGGGGGAAGGTATGACAGCGAAAGACACAGGCATCCGGATGAGCTTCAGCGAGGAGTTGCAGCCGGCAAAACTCAAAGTAATCGGTGTGGGCGGTGGCGGCTGCAATGCCGTCAATCGCATGATTCGCGCCAAGCTCGAAGGCGTCGAGTTCATTACCGCGAATACCGATCTGCAGGCGCTCAAGCTTTCGCAGGCTCCGGTGAAGCTGCAACTCGGCGCGAAGCTCACCAAGGGTCTCGGCGCTGGCGCCAACCCTGAGATCGGCCGCAAAGCGGCGTTAGAAGACACGGAGAAAATTATCGAAGCCCTCGAAGGCGCGGACATGATCTTCATCACCTCCGGCCTTGGCGGCGGCACAGGCAGTGGTGCTGCGCCGGTCGTGGCTTCGCTCGCCAGCGAACTCGGCGCGCTCAGCGTCGCTGTGGTCACCAAGCCGTTTGGCTTCGAAGGCAAGCGCCGCATGCTGCAAGCCGAGCAAGCTCTCCAGGAACTCGTCGGCGTCGTGGACACCGTGATTGTCATTCCAAACGAACGGCTCATGGAAACCGTCGAACCTGGCACCAGCTTTTTCGATGCCTTCCGCATCGCCGATGACATTCTTCGCCAGGCCGTGCAGGGCATCTCAGACATCATCACCGTGCCCGGCATTATCAATCGCGATTTTGCCGACGTGAAAGCCATCATGCACGGTCAGGGCTACGCGGTGATGGGCACCGCCGTCGCCTCCGGCACAAACCGTGCCGTGGACGCCGCCAATCGCGCCATCTCTAGCCCATTGCTCGAAGACAATTCCATCCAGGGCGCGCAAGGCATCCTCATCAATATTTGCGGCAGCTCTTCGCTGTCTTTGCAGGAAGTGCATGAAGCATCCAGCGTCATTCAAAAGGCCGCTCACGAGAACGCCAACATTATTTTCGGCGCGGTGATGGACGACGCTATGAAGGAGACCGTCAAAATCACCGTGATCGCGGCGGGCTTCAAGGAAACCGCGAAGAAGGCCGCCCAACAGAAGCCTTCCTTCCTGCCAAGAACCTGGAAGACCGGCCGCGATGTTCCGGTCCAGCAGGAATTGCCCCAACCGCCCAGCGTGGTACATCAGGTGGCGCAGAACGTTCGCGAAGTTGCTCCCGAGGTTCCCAAGGACGACCTCGACGTTCCCACATTCCTGCGTCGCCAGGCTCAGAAGGCCTGAACTTTGAATGCATTTTCACTGCGGTGGGCTAGCTCCGCTGCGTCTTGCTCTGGGCCGGTTCGCCTTGATTGTGGGGAAGCGAGCTTAGCTTCTGCGAAAGTTTGCGTGCTTCCATTTCAAATCGGTCTAGATCACTGCTCCCGTATTTCAGGACGCTGCCCAATCCCGAGTGAAACTCCTGTGCGGCGGTTGCCTTCTCTACGGCCTCTACGTTGTCTGCATGAAGGCCGCCGCCCGGCACCACCACGATCCGATCGCCAGCCAGTTCGATCAATCTTCGCAGTTGTTCAATCCCGTGCGGCGCATTCGGCGCGCCGCCGGAAGTCAAAATTCGCGCGGCCCCCGTCGCGATCACTTCTTCAAGAGCCTTTGCCAAATCATTTGTCGCATCGAAGGCCCGGTGAAATGTCACCGGCATTGGCTGCCCCTGGTCCACCAACTTTTTCGTTTGCTCGACGTCTACTTGCCCATCAGCGGTCAAGACTCCCAGCACCACACCATCCATCCGCGAGTTGCGCGCTTCTTCGATTTTATTTCCCATCTCATCCAATTCTTCGCCGCTATAAATGAAATCGCCGCCGCGTGGCCGGATGAGCGCAAAAATGGGAATACGCAGGGCCGCCCGCACCTCCTTCATGGTTTCTTCCCGAGGCGTGACACCTCCCACTTCCAAATCAGCGCATAGTTCAATTCGGCCGGCGCCCCCGCGTTCCGCCGCGCAAGCCGCTTTCACGGATTCCACTGCAATCTCGAGCAAAAAGTCTCCTGTCATTTGCTTCTGTGATGCATCCTTACGGGCGTGCGGGTAGGACGGCGTATCGGGAGATCACAAAGCCCATCGCCCCGCCAAAAAATACGTCGGCAGGGAAGTGCTGGCTCCCGGTAATGCGCGAGAAGCAGATGGCTCCCGCCAAACCATAGGCCACGTAGGGCACCCAGCGGTGATGGGCGTATCGCCTGGCAATCACCGTGGCGACCGCTGTCGCCGCCATCGCGTGCACGGAATAAAATCCGCCCGAGTGAAATGGGTTGCGCGTGCCGTTCAGAAAACTGTCAGCGTACGGCCCTTTCCCGGTGTATTGCAGCGGCTGCTTTCTGCCGGTGATTGCTTTGAAGGGAAGGTCCAGCAGAAAACCATCGGCGAATGCTTCCGCCGCCAGAAGCGCCGTGTTCTTCGCGTAGGAATCCTTTCGCCACAGCCCGACAGCATAGAACGCCGCCGGGACCGCGGCGATGAACACTCCCGTATTCGTTCCGCTGAAAGCGCGATTAAATCCGCTGAAGCTGTTTGTCGTGCGAAAGGTCGGCGCGGTGTACGGATCGGAGGCCATCAATCCTGCCGTGATGCCCAAGACACCAATCGTCGGCCAAAGGTGCTTTCCCTTCGCCAGATTTGTGGGGAACAGCCAAATATCTTTCTGATCCGCGAGAATATTTCCGGGCAGTTTGCGCAGCGATACCTCGCGGTCCGTCGCGGAGTAACAGGCTGGGCCCGGTCCGGCGTCCATGGCCGAACAAGGCAAGGCCAGATTCCGCCCTGTTTCGGCGGTCTCTTGGCCCGCCGCCATCCGGGCTTCAAGGGAAAGGGAGAAGAAAAGTAACAGAAGAAAAGATGCGAACGGTGGGCTTGTGCCTCGTTTCATCCCGCAAGTCTAGCGCAGGACTCGCGCCGCCCACACCTGCGATTTCGCCCTACGCCAGTCCATACGAAGCGAAGGTTACAATCGAAGCCAAGCCCAGCCCGGACCCAAGCACCGCTCCGGCCAGCACGTCGCTCAGAAAGTGCATTCCCAACACGACGCGCGACAACGCGATGCTGGCCGCCAGAAAATACAGCGGCCCTTCCAATCCTGGATAGAAATAACTCACGACCAACGCGATCGCAAAAGCGGTCATGGTATGGCCTGAGGGAAACGAAAACTGGTCGGGCGGCAGAATCGTCGCCCAACAGTGCGGTTCGAGTTGGCAGGGGCGTTGCCGACGACTCAGGGATTTTAGCACCTTGAACACAGCTACTCCGGCAAGCGCGGCGCAGCCGGCCGCTGCAACAGCGGAATACCGCTGCGGTCCGCCAACAACCAACAGAATTGCACCGAGGCTGTACCACAGCCAACCGTCTCCCATTCGTGTGGCCGCCAGCATCCAATAGCGGATCCACCGGGGCGCTTTCCAGCGGTTCAGTCGCCGCATGACGCGCTGATCGCGATTCCGTATGTATCCCCAGACGGTTTTCGCCACAGTCACGGCGTCACCTCGTCCAGTTGGCTTCGAATCCCGAATCTACATCCCACAGCATACGCGGCCGACTTGCTTCACCCTCCAACCGCGCCGTCCACTTCTTGCAGAATCGAATCTCGTTGATCCAGTGGGCCGCTGTGATGGCGGGCGCCAGGATCGTCAGTGGTACAGCTGGCGCCATCCAGGGCTTTTCTTTTAGTACGCCGCCGACAAACCGGAAGACATCCGTAGTCAATTTGAGGTATCTACCGTGCTCGCCGTGAACGATGCCGCGTCCGGCGCGCAAGCCTGCAAGAAAGTCTTCCGTCGCCCGGGCACCACGCACTTCGGTGAACGTTTGCGCCACGCCGGAAAGTGTGTGGGAGTCGCTCCCCGCGATCCCCGCCTTTCCGAGCTTCTTTGCCAGGCGCACCGCCTTTCGATTGGCTTCCCTCCACATCTGGCCGTTTCGGGTTTCAAAAGCGGGCACATAGGATGCGAGCCAGTCAAAGTCTTCCTCTTCGCGCCGGCCGGTCAGGCCTGAAAAGACGTGATTAGCGCTAAAGAAAAGCTTACGTTCCGTCAAGTACATCACCAGCGCGATAAAATCGTTTCTTCGCCGCTGAATTTCCGCATGGTCTCTTTCGGTGATTCCGTAGACTCCCACGTGCACTTCCGTCCCGTTGGGCATCCGCGCGGTTACTTCCTCGCTCAGGAAAAAGTCTTTGTGTTTGCGGAGAGCCTCCGCGGCTTCGATCGAATCGTGGTCCGTTATGGTGACCACGGACATCCCCAGCCGCTTACAACATTCGTAGACTTCCGTTGGAAGGTTATAGGACTCCCTACAGATCCAAGTCAGACCGCGCGTGCTGCACCTACCCGATCCTGTCGAGTGGACATGAAGGTCGCAACGCATGCTACAAGGCTAGATGCAAGATATGAACAGTGCATAAAGGAGTAGCAAATTGCACGTGAAAAACTGCTCGGAACTCATTGAACACAAACAGTTTTTCAAGTTTTCCACATGGTATGTATAGTGCTCTTGCAACTGCCACCCTATCTCATGCAAGAATGGCCCTCCATGAAGAAAATTCACGTCCTCTTCCACGACGCTGGAGGTGGTCACCGCAATGCGGCTGTATCCTTACATACCGTAACGACCGAACAGAATCGGCCCTGGCAAGTGGAACTCATCCAGTTCCAGGAGCTGACCGACCATCTCGACATACTCCGCAAACTCACCGGAATCCGCATCCAGGAGCTGTACAACGTTCTTCTGCGCAACGGCTGGACGCTGAGAGCCACGCAACTCCTGCGGATGCTTCAGACTACCGTCCGACTCTTTCACGGCCCCATGGTGCGTCTCCTGAAGACTTATTTTCGGGAACACCCTGCCGATCTGCTGATCTCGGTCATTCCTCATTTCAATCGTCAGATTTGCGAAGCGTGGAGCTCTGTCTATCCCGGCCGTCCGTTCGTGACGATCATTACGGACCTTGCCGATTTTCCACCGCACTTCTGGATCGAGCCGCTCGAGGAGCAGTACGTTATTTGCGGCACCGAGCGCGCAGCCGAGCAGGCGCGCGCGATGGGTAAGGATGATGCGCACATCTTTCTGACATCAGGAATGATCCTTCGTCCCGATTTTTACCTTCCAGACAACACAGACCCGCTCGCTCTCCGCCGTGAGCTTGGACTGAAGCCGGATCTGCCTACCGGCATGTTGCTTTTCGGCGGCTTTGGTTCGAAGGAGATGTACGGGATTACGGAGCGACTCGAGGCTGCCGGGCTTCGGGTGCAACTCATCGTCATTTGTGGTCGCAACGAAAAACTTGCCGAAAGATTTCGTGCTCGCGAGTGGAACTTGCCGCTACACGTCCTCGGTTTCACGATAGAAGTCCACCATCTCATGCGTGCCGCGGACTTCCTGATAGGCAAGCCCGGCCCGGGGAGCATCGCCGAAGCAATGGTTCGCCGCCTGCCCGTAATACTCGAATGCAATTCCTGGACGTTGCCGCAGGAACGCTATAACACGGAGTGGGTGAAGGCAAAGCGCTTGGGAATCGTTCTGCGGGACTTTGGGGATGTCGTAGGAGGCGTTCAGCAACTTCTGGAGCCAGGCACACTTTCCGAATTCCGGCGAAACGTAGCGGCTCTCCACAATCAGGCTATCTTCGAGATTCCGGAAATACTTGCAAAGCTCCTCGATAAATCAAAATAGTCTCCGGCCAGCCATCTGCTTCTGGGGAAACAGCCTACTGGTTCGCTGCCCTTTCGGCACGTGGCGGGTGCGAGAGTCGCGGCCCGGCTCCCGGACTTTCCGAAGGCGCCGTTGTCCGCGGCTTCGTACAGGTCACCGCCCACCAGCGCGACGCATATTTCGGGAGCTCGCACATCTTGGTGCACCCGGCGGAAGTCTTCGATTGCGCGCAACCACAATAGCAGCCGCCGGCGTCTACCTTCTTCACCCGCCCGTTTGTGTCTGCCCACACAGAAATGGCGGTGACCCCGGCCACGACCATCAATTCAAACAGAACCCAAGCAACGAAGCGTCGCACTCTCTTGGCAAAAGGAACCCGCATGGGCTCAGTTTCAGGCTGAAACAGCTAAAAAACCGATAGCCCAAAAGTTCAAAAACAAGCATTACCCGGGTTCTGATAGTTCTACTACTACCTGAAACGATTCGAGGGGTCAACGCGAAACCCAACAACGATGCATGTCGTTTTGAACTTGGAGTCCAGTTATGGGTAAAATGAACTCTTCGCCCAAAATCTAACTTATCTCTTTTTAATGAGTTGTAAGACATCAAGACTCTAAGAGCGTTGACGTTCTCGTGAATTACTAGAAGACGTGGGCGCGTTTCAGTAGACGAGATGCGGGAATGGCAAGCGAGGGGGAAGGGGCTTTCTTGCCGTTTCTTGCAGATCGTTCCCACCTGCCTCTGAGAGGAAAGCTAGGATGGATGACCCCTCCGCCGGTGTGTAAACGACACTGGCATCTGAAGCGTGCCTTCGGGGCTCCCACTCCTAAGCGGAGGCCCCATTTTTTTGCACTCGCCTCAGGTTTCGCTTCAGTCGCGCTACTCTGCCGTTCTTAGTTAACCTTGCGCGTCACCGCTATGCCTGCCTGGCCCAACACATGAGCTACCTGGGTTTCCCGCAAGCGGGACGCATCGTATTCGACCGAAACTTGCCTTTTTTGGTCATCCACGCGAAACCGGCGCAAGCCATAGGTGTTCGCAAATTCTCCGAGCCGTCCAAGCTGCTCCATGCTCAAGGGCGATTGCAGTTCATAGGTGATTTCCACGAGTGTCATGCCGGGATTATAGCAGTTCTCACCAGATCGGGTGCCTGTGTCGCGCGTGTAACCTCCGTTCATCTAACGTAGTAAGCTGTCGGAGTCCGTTTCCATGTCTAACATGCAAACTTCTGGCTTGCCCATCTTGCCCTCCGCGCCAAGAGAGAAGGACCCTGTCTGCGGCATGATGGTGGATCCGCAGAAAGCCGCGACAAGAGTCGAACGCGATGGAAAATCGTACTACTTCTGCTCGGCGCGCTGTGCCGAACGATTCCAGGAAGAGCCCGAAAGATTCCTTGTCGCGCCTGGCACCGCAGGCATGGAGCACAAGCCAGCACCGGTAATTGCCACAGCGCCTGCAGAGAAGAACGCTCGTTATACGTGTCCCATGCACCCGGAAGTCACCCAGATCGGCACTGGTACTTGCCCCAAGTGCGGCATGGCCCTCGAACCCATGGATTTTTCAACCGACGAGCCGCCTGACCCCGAATACGACTCCATGCGCAAGCGCTTCTGGGTCGCCGCGGTGCTTTCTCTTCCGCTTTTCCTCTTGTCCATGTTGGGCGAGGCCGCAGGCCTGCATCTTGAACCGGCCACGAAAAATGCGATCGAACTTCTTCTCGCTACATCCGTGGTTCTCTGGTGTGGCTGGCCCTTTTTTCAACGGTTCTGGAGTTCGCTGGTCAACCGCAGTCCGAACATGTTCACCCTCATCGGCCTAGGCACAGGCGCGGCCTATCTTTATAGTGTTGCCGCAATGCTGTTTCCTCAATTGTTCCCAAGCTCTTTTCGCGACATGCACGGAGGTGTCGCTGTTTATTTCGAAGCGGCCGCGGTCATCGTTGCGCTCGTTCTGCTAGGGCAAGTGCTGGAGCTTCGCGCCCGCCATCGCACCAGCCATGCCATCCGCGCCCTCCTGAATCTGGCACCGCAGAACGCTCATCTCGTCTCGGCAAATGCGGAGCGCGACGTTCCCCTCGATCAGGTGAAGCGGGGTGACCTGCTTCGCGTGCGACCCGGTGAGCGTGTGCCCGTGGACGGAACGATTCGCGAAGGCACCAGCCCCGTGGACGAATCGATGGTGACGGGCGAGCCCCTCCCCGTTGAAAAATCCGCCGGTGATAAAGTTACCGGAGGCACACTGAATTCGAGCGGCAGCTTTGTCATGGTCGCAGAGCGCGTGGGAAGTGAAACGCTTCTTGCGCAAATCGTGAAGCTGGTCAGTGAAGCGCAACGGAGCCGCGCGCCAATGCAGCGTCTCGCCGATCGAGTCGCAGCTTATTTTGTTCCGGCGGTTGTCGTGGTGGCGATCCTTGCCTTTCTTGGCTGGGCCTTCTTGGGACCCGAGCCACGCTTGCCGCACGCGCTGCTCGTCGCCGTTTCCGTACTGATCATTGCCTGCCCCTGTGCACTGGGTTTGGCAACGCCGATGTCCATCATGGTGGCCGTCGGCCGCGGTGCATCCGCGGGTGTGCTGGTGCGTAACGCGGAGGCACTCGAAACGCTGGCACGCGTGGACACGCTGGTTCTCGACAAAACCGGCACGCTCACCGGAGGCAAGCCCACGGTTGCCAATATCGAACTGTTCGAGGGAACCACACTTACAAAAAAGGCGCTGCTCTCCTTGGTGGCAAGCCTCGAGCGGGCGAGCGAGCACCCACTGGCGCGGGCCATCGTTCGAGCAGCCGAAGAGAAAAAACTCCCGCTCGCTCCGGTTACGGACTTTCACGCCTACCCGGGAGGAGGCGTCGAGGGAGTCGTCCTCGGCAAGAAGGTTCTCGCGGGAACGGCCCTTTTCCTAAAAGAGCGAGGTGTCGCTCTTCCGGAGCAGGGTAAATCCGCTGTTTTGGTGACGGGTCTCGCATCCGTGACTCCGGTGCTCTGCGCGGTAGATGGCCGCCCTGCTGGAATTTTTCTCCTCACCGATCAAGTGAAACCGACCACGGCGGAAGCTCTGCGATTGCTGCGAGCGGAAGGCGTTCGCATTGTCATGCTCACGGGCGATAGAAAGTCTTCCGCCCAGCGCATCGCACAGGAATTGGGAATCGAGGAGTACGAAGCTGAGGTGCTGCCGCAAAGGAAAGGGAAGTTGATCGAGGAGATGCGGAAAAAAGGACGCATCGTCGCCATGGCGGGCGACGGCATCAACGATGCCCCCGCTCTGGCAATGGCCGACGTGGGAATCGCCATGGGTACCGGCACAGACATCGCCATCGAAAATGCTGGCATCACCCTAGTTAAGGGCGATCTACGAGCCATTGTCCGGGCGCGCCGGCTTTCCCAGGCTACACTTCGGAACATTAAACAGAATCTTGCTTTTGCGTTTCTCTACAACATCCTCGGCATTCCCATCGCCGCGGGTGTTTTTTACTCCGTTTTCGGCTGGCTCCTGAGTCCCATGATCGCGAGCGCGGCCATGAGCTTTAGCTCCGTCTCTGTGATCACCAATGCCCTGCGTCTCCGGCGCTATCCCCTGTGAATTCCTCTCTTTCCGTTCCCTGACTAATCGCTCTTTCCTTCGTCTATATCCCCTGAAGTCGGAACATTTTGTCGCTGTACTCGTATATTGAATTAGCAGCCCGAAAGAAAGTCTCCCGCGGGGGGTCGGTTATGTCCAGTAATGGCAATGGTATAGGCAATGGAAAGGCGAAAAAGCGCCGCCGCAGGCTGATCATTATGGCCATTGCAGGCCTGATTTTGATTGGGGGAGGCTACGGCGTCTATGCCGCGCTTCGCCCCAACCACGAGATTGATCCCTCCAAGATCGCGAGCGTGGAGCGCGGCGACCTGGCCAAGGTAGTGGTCGCAACGGGGAAGATCCAACCGCTCTCCAAAGTGGAAATAAAATCCAAGGCCAGCGGCATCGTCAAAAAGCTTTTCGTGGATTACGGCGATCAGGTCAAGCAAGGGCAGATTCTCGCCGAACTCGACAAGGTTCAACTCGAAGCCAGTGTTCGCGCCTCGCAGGCCAACTATCAAGCCGCCCAGGCTGCTCGCGACTCCGCGATGGCCACTCTCGAACGCAACAAGGTGGACGCTGAGGGACCCGACGTGCCCTATCTAAAGCTGAACATGGAACGCGCCCAGCAGATGTTCAAGGACGGTGTGATGTCCAAGAGCCTGGTGGAAGACGCGGAGAAGAATTATCAGCTCGCACTGAACAAACAAGTCAGTGCTCAGCGAAACCTAGCGGTTTCCCGCGCGGAAATCGCCAAAGCGGAAGCACAGGTCGCGCAAGCCAAAGCTTCCCTCGAAAATGCCGAAGAGGATTTGCGGAATTCCACCATCATCAGCCCGATCAATGGCCTGGTGCTGTCGCGAGACGTGAACGTTGGCGACGCGGTCAGCTCCATCCTGGTTCTCGGTTCGCAAGCGACGCTGATTATGACCTTGGGCGACATTAGCGAAGTGTACGAGCAGGGCAAGGTAGACGAAGCCGATATTGGCAAGGTTTATTTGAACCAGCCCGCGCGTATTGTTGTTGAATCGTTTAAGGACAAGAAATTCACGGGCAAGGTCACTAAGATCTCGCCCCTCGGCAAGGAAAAGGACAACGTAACGACCTTCGAGGTGCGCGTCTCCATTTCCAATCCCACACTTGAACTCAAAGCCAACATGAGCGCCAACGCCGAAATCGTTCTTGAAGAAAAGAAGAACGTTCTCATGGTGCCGGAAGCTTCCCTTATTTACGACAAGGATCGTAACGCCTCAGTGGAAACACCTGATCCGAAAGCCGAAAAGGGCCGCAAGAAAATCTCAGTGAAGCTGGGTATCTCCAACGGCGTCAAGACCGAGATTGCCTCGGGCTTGAACGAAAAACAGCAAGTCGTCCTGCAATAGGGTGAAGACGAAATGACCTTTAGCGATCTCCTGCGAGATACGATGGCGACGCTCTGGGGACACAAGCGGCGCACGCTGCTCACAATGTTCGGCATCGCCTGGGGCATCATCTCTATCACGTTGATGGTTGCGGCCGGCGAAGGCCTGGGCCGTGGCATCCAGAAACAGCAGGAAACCTTCGGCAAAGATGTGATGATCGTTTTCTCCGGCCGCACCAGCATGCAAGCGGGCGGCACGCGATCTGGCCGGCTCGTTCATTGGATGGAAGACGACTACCTCCAGGTGGCAAAAGAATCGCCGGCGTGCAAGTACGTGATGCCGGAACTTGGCAACGACGTGAAGGTCCACAGCGTGTTCAACAGTGGAGACATCAATGTGACCGGTGCGCTTCCTCCGTTTACTGAAATTCGAAGCATTGCCACGGACACGGGCCGTTTCTACAACGACCAGGACAATGAAGAAGGGCGCCGCGTGGCATTTCTGGGTACCGAAACGAAAAAACAGCTCTTCGCGGAGCGCGACCCGCTGGGCCAGACGATTGAAATGAACGGCATTCCCTATACGGTCATCGGCGCCATGAAGACCAAGTCGCAGAATTCGAGTTACGACGGCTTCGACACTCGCAAGATTTTCATCCCGTTTAACGCCATGAAGCGCGATTTCCCAAATAAGCCTCCTGCTGCGGAACACTCCGTGGATCGCCTGCTGGTTGCGCCCTGGTCACTCGCTTCGCATAAGGAATGTGTGAAACAGATACGCCGCTCTCTCGGCCGGTTGCACGATTTTGATCCGCGCGACGAGGAAGCTGCAAGCATCTGGGACACCGTGAAAGGCGCTGAAGCCAACCGCTTGATTATCGTGGGCATGGAAGTATTCATGGGCGCGGTCGGCATCGCCACGCTTTTTCTTGGCGGCCTCGGCGTCATGAACGTCATGCTGGTATCCGTCCGTGAGCGCACCCGGGAAATCGGTGTGCGCAAGGCCCTTGGCGCCACGCGCGAGTCCATCCTTCGCCAGTTCTTTCTGGAGACGGTCATCGTCGTGGCCATTAGCGGGGCCGTGGGAATCATCATTTCCTATGGCTTCTGTGGTCTGGTTGACCTGCTCCCCATGCCACCGTTTTTTGATGGCCTGATCGCCAGTTGGAAGCTCGCGGTATTGACCGTCAGCCTGCTGGGCATCATTGCCGTTCTTTCCGCACTCTATCCCGCGAATCGCGCCGCGTCCGTGGATCCCATTGAGGCTTTGCGCTTCGAGGCCGGTGGGTAGGAGAAGTTTTAAGTTCTAAGTATTAAATTTTTGGTTGAGGACAATGGTTTTATGCAAATGGTGGCCAAATCTCTAGGTGGGAAGCCTTTGAAGCAAGCCGGCAAGCATTCTCTTTATTTCAAGAAGTTTTGCTTCTGCTCTCCGGTGTTGGAAACTGTCTATAAGGCGCAAGGGCGTTTCCTCAAATCTCTTCTTATTTACTTACGGCTTAATGCTAATTACTGTCAACTTATTGCCGGAGGCCTCTATGTTGATTGAGGTTTTCAAAGAAGCCTGGGCGGCGCTGGGACGCAATCGGGTGCGGAGCTTGCTCACGATGACTGGCATCGCTTGGGGAATCATGGCCGTTTCTTTGCTCTTGAGCTATGGGTCTGGTTTCCGCAGCGTTCTCATGTACACCTTCGAAGTATTCGGGAAGGGTGCGGTGATCTGCTGGCCGGGAACCACGAGCGAGCAAGCGGGCGGCGAACGGGCTGGCAAGAACGTGCGGTTTGAGCAGGAAGACGCCGACTGGGTGAAAGCACAATCGCCTTTAGTCAAGCGCATTACACTCGAGACTGTTAAATGGGAGGGCGTCGCTCATGAGGAGCGGCTTTCCGATACGGCGGTTCGCGGTGTCTACTCCGAGTACGGTGAAATGCGCAATGAGATACCGACGGAGGGCCGCTGGATTTCGCCAGAGGATATTGCGGAAAGAAGGCGTGTAGTTTTCCTGGGCGCACGAATCCGTAAGAAGCTATTCAGCGGCACGCCGGCGGTGGACGAAACCGTGCGCATCAACGGCGTCCGTTTCACCGTGATTGGTTCGATGGACATGAAGTTTTCCGACAGTTGCTACTTCAATTGCGACGACAATTGCGTCTTCATTCCGTACACCGCTGCCGCCGATCTCTGGGATGCCCGGTACGCCAGCGTGATGATCTTCGAACCCGTTGCGCCGACATTCGAGGCGGCAGCGATGCAGCAGGTGCGCGATGCGGTCGCGAACCGGCAGCATTTTTCAGCGAACGACAAGCGCGCGATCACCATGTTCGGCCGCGAGGAATTCAAGCCCGTGATGGAAGGCATTACACTCGGCGTAGAAGCTTTGCTCTTTTTGATTGGTGCGATGACATTGGGCATCGGGGGCGTCGGGGTAATGAATATCATGCTTGTGTCCGTGGACGAGCGCGTCCGTGAAATCGGGCTTCGTCGCGCGCTCGGTGCCCGAAAAGCGCACATTCGTTGGCAATTTCTGCTCGAAGCGCTGGTGCTTACGCTGTCGGCCGGTGCGATCGGCATGGCCCTTTCCTGGTTACTCACCTCGGCGATTGGCACACTGCCGTTCCTCGGCCCGGCCTACGAGGATGACTCCGGGAAAGTGGACATCCATCTGAATCTCTCCGTTATGACCATGGCGCTCTCCAGCCTGATCTTGATTATCGTGGGGGTCACCAGCGGTTGGCTGCCTGCCATGCAAGCCGCCAAACTTGATCCGGTCGAAGCACTTCGTTACGAATAGATCCTCAACGGATGGTTGCAGCTTGGCAGGGCCAGAGCTCTCATCCGCATCCATAGCACACCAAGAAACAGACCGGCACATGGACGTAGGCGGTGGCAAAGCTACCTAAGAAGGGTGATTGTACGCAAAGCCGTGCCAGTTCAACCGGTCGATGCAACACCATCTAATCAGTTGATCCGACCTTACTTCCCCTGGAGAACCGATCTGTTTGGCTGTACTCGGTCAAAACCTAGCTGTTTTCAATGCAAGGTGGGTTCGAGCTGAGTGTTGCGTCGACCCATTGAGACCACCCGAGTTATTGGGCTGGGAAATGCAGGCTGGTATAGTGGATAGCAAAGGCAAATAGCACAGGCCGGAAATGCTTATGGAGACAGAAAGATGAAGCTTCGCAAACGGAAAGAGGTTCGAGCGATCCTTTGGGCCGCAACGATCTCTGCTCTGCTGTTCGCTGGGCGAATCGCGGATGGCCACGCCGTCTTGAAAGAGACTTCGCCGGCGGCCAATAGCAAGGTTGCCGGACCGGACGTCCCCATTATTTTGAAGTTCAATGTGCGGATTGATTCGGCCCGCTCAAAGCTGCAGTTGCTGAATCCGGATACGTCGACCACGGACCTCACGCTGGACAAGCAATCCTCTCCCGATGCTCTGATCACCAAGGCGACGGGGCTAAAGCCCGGGCCCTACCGGATTCGCTGGCAGGTTCTGGCGCCCGACGGACACATCACCCGGGGAGAAATTCCATTCACGGTGACAGCATCCTGAAATAGCGGTTGCCTTCTGAACGAGAGAGCAAACTGAGAAGGGAAGGAACAGTATAGGGTCACGATGATACCGACGGCGCTGATCGTGGTAGATGTGCAGCGGGATTTTTGTGAGGGTGGCGCACTGGCGGCGTGGGACACGCCTTCCTTAATGAAGCCATTGCAAGATTGCATAGAAGCAGCACGCCGCGGCGGAGCGAAGATTATCTACACGCGGGATTGGCACCCCGCGAATCACAGTTCTTTCCAGATGAATGGCGGCCCATGGCCGGTGCATTGCGTTTGCGATACTCCGGGGGCCGAGTTGATGCCTCCTCTGAGTGCGGGCCCAGAAGACATTCTCATCCACAAAGGCGTGGAAGTAGCCGGCGCCGGTTATTCCGGCTTTGATTCCACCGATTTGGGGGCCCGTTTGCGCGAACTGAAGATCGGCCGTGTAAGTATTGTAGGAATCGCCACCGAGTATTGCGTCCGCGCCACCGCCCTGGATGCGAATCGGGCGGGACTCGAAACGATTCTGCTGACAGACTTGATCCGGCCCGTGCAAGAGAGTGCGACGGCAAAAGTCTTGAGCGAATTGGGTGCAGCAGGCGTGCAACTGATGCCATCGCAGAGATGGCGCGTATTGCTAAAGAGGTAGTGAAGGAATTCCTGACTCGCGGCGGATTACGTCTGCCCGAGAATCGAGTCGAAATACGCTAGCATTTCCGGCGAATTCCAGTTCTGTTGTCCGATGAATTTGCGCGTGATCTTGCCCTTGCGGTCGATTACATACGTTTCCGGATACATCACTGTGCCATAGCTCTGCGCGGACTTCTTCGACGGGTCGCGGTAAGTGAGATAGTTGACCCCGTATTGCTGAATGAACTTTTCGTACGCCGCCGGGTCTTCATCCATGCTGACGCCAAGAATCATCCCATTGCGCGCGGCAATACGCTTCTGTAACTCAACCAGCGCGGGAGTCTCCTCCACACATGGACCGCACCAACTGGCCCAAAAGTTCAAAATGATGACCTTACCCCGCAGGTCGGAGAGATGCGCGGCTTTCCCATCGAGCTGGATGGGGAAATCCTCGGCAGTCTTTCCGGCAAGCGAAGACTCTCCCTGGCGATACTGGGGAAGTGTGAAGAAGGCCAGGACGGCGACGGCAAAGCCCATGCCGCCCCAAGCGAAGAATTTGCGCGGGAGAGTATTCATATAAAGCTATACTATCGCAGAGAAACCGCAGCGAACAGTCCCGGCGCACCGCCATTCTTCATGACTCTTCTCGAACCAAATCGCGGATTGGTTTCAGCGATTGTCCCCGCGCGGAATGAAGACGCAGTCATTGCCGCGTGTGTGGAGTCACTGGCGCAGCAAAAAGAGATCGCGGAGATCCTTGTCGTGAACGATCAGTCGGCCGACGGCACCGCGGAAACCGTCCGCGAATTGATGCGGAAGTATCCTCAGGTGCAATTGCTGGAAGCAGTGAAATTGCCGACAGGTTGGGTGGGAAAGAACAACGCAGTCTGGCTGGGAGCGCGCCGGTCAAAGAACGAGTGGCTGCTGTTCACCGATGCGGACGCGGTACACGAAAAAGACTCTGTCGCAAAGGCACTGGAAATCGCCCGGCGGAATTCCGCGGTCGTGGTTTCTCTCTCGCCGGAACAGATGATGGAAACCTGGTACGAAAAGGCGCTGATTCCGTACGTCTATTGCAGACTTTCCCGGCATTTTTCTTATGACGAGGTAAACGACCCGCAGAAACCGGTGGCTGCCATGAATGGGCAGTTTGTCCTGATCAACAGACCGGCCTACGAGGCGGTTGGCGGCCATGCCAGTGTCGCCGGAGAAGTCCTCGAAGATGTGGCGCTGGCGAAGCGCTTAAAGAGCGCGGGATATCGTATTTGGTTTGGCAGCGGCAAGGGGATTGTGCGCGTGCGCATGTACCGGACGTTTGGAGCAATGTGGCAAGGGTGGAGGAAGAATCTTTATCAGTTGATGGGCAGAAAGAGAGAAATGATCGCAAAGGAATTTGCGGTGGCTGTGGTGCCCGTGATGGCCATACTGATCGTGGCGATAACGATTTGGGGATTTACCGAATCCCTGGCCAAGGCTCTCACTGCCCTGGTCTCGGGGCTGGTGGGGATTCTCGTTGTTTACAACGGGGAACTAAAGCGCAATCAATTTCCGCTGAAACTTCTCGGGTATGGCATTCCAGGCAGACTGCTCTATGCGGCCATTCTTTTGGCATCGCAGCGCAGCCACGCCAAAGGCAAGCTGGAATGGAAGGGAAGAGAGTATCCGGTCCGTACCCCTGGTGCATCCAAGGATCGTGGCCCATGGCAATTGTGTATCTGACGCGCAAGATTGAATTCTCCGCTTCGCACCTCTACCACAACCCGGAGATGAGTGCAGAGGAGAACAAACGGATTTTTGGCAAGTGCAATAATCCCCATGGGCACGGGCACAACTACACGCTGGAGGTGACCGTGGCGGGAGAGCCTGATCCTTTGACCGGAATGGTTCTCGATCTCAAGGAACTGAAAGAAATCCTGGAGCGTGAAATCACGCAGCGGATGGACCACCGCTTCCTGAACTATGAAGTGGCGGAACTGAAAGGCCAGATTCCGACCTGTGAAAATATCGTACGGGTGATCTGGAATTTGCTGGAGCCGAAGATTCATCGTGGCCGTCTATTTAAGGTGCGGCTCTATGAAACGCCGGATTTGTTTGCCGAGTGTTACCGCAACGGAGCGTCACCCGTATGAAGGGCGGACTGAAAATTGTCTTGGGGCGCCGCTATCGCTTCGCGGCGTCGCACCGGCTGCACAGCGAGAAGCTGAGCACTGAAGAGAATTCCCGCGTCTACGGGAAATGCAATAACCCGTTCGGGCACGGGCATAACTACGTCGTGGAGATCAGCGTGTCAGGATCAGTCAATCCCGCCACCGGGATGGTCGTGAATCTTGCGGACATGGACGGATTCGTGGACCATGAAGTGCTTGAGGTTTTCGATCACAAATCGCTTAACGAGGATGTCCCGGCGTTTCGCGAGACGGTTCCGACGACCGAGAACGTTTGCAGGGAGATTTACCGACGTCTGCAAAATTTCTCGCAAGCCAGGCTCGAACGGGTGCGCCTCGAAGAGACGGGCAACAATTCGTTCGAATATGCCGGGGACCAATTTCAGGATCATGTTGCACTCTGAGACAAAGGGGAAGGGGCTCGTGGCCAAACCAACGGAAATAATCTTGCACGAAGTAAGCGTGGAACAGCCCAAGGAGTCTATCGCGGATCTCGTCAGGAAGATGATCGTCCTCGTCGGCGAAGATCCCAACCGAGAGGGTTTGCGCAAAACCCCGGAACGCTATGAGAAGGCGCTGAAGTTCCTGACCAGCGGCTACCATCAGAACGTGGAAAACGTTCTGAATGGCGCGACCTTCAGCGTCCATTACGACGAGATGGTCGTGGTGAAGGACATCGAGTTTTTCAGCTTGTGCGAGCATCACCTGCTGCCGTTTTTCGGCAAGGCACACGTGGCTTATCTGCCGAGCAAGAAAGTGCTGGGCCTCAGCAAGATCGCCCGCCTCGTCAATATGTACGCGCGGCGGCTGCAGATCCAGGAGCGCATGACCAGCCAGATTGCCGACGCCATTTCGGAAAAGATCAGCCCGGAAGGGGTGGGCGTCATCATCGAGGCGCGTCATTTGTGCATGCAAATGCGCGGTGTGGAGAAACAACACGGCCAGGCCGTGACCAGCGCCATGATCGGCTCCTTCCGCCACAACAAACAGACCAGGGACGAATTTTTGTCGCTGGTGCGTTCTAGAAAAAGCTAAGTCACTTCTTGTGATTGGCGCGCGAGCGGCGCACGCGAGCGCGGTTCCCGCAGGTGGCGTCTTCACACCATCTGCGGATATTGCCTTTCGTACGGTCAATGAAAACCCACCGGCAGTCATGGTTCGCGCAGATCTTCAACCGGCCGTGATGCTCCTGAATCAAAGTGCCGCCAAAGGAGGCCACGATCTTGGCCAGCACCGAAGGCCAGCCAAATTGCACGGGTTGCAGGGACAGCTCCAGTCTATTTTGGCTCTCCACCAGGCGCGGAAAAACGGGTACCTTAAGCCAAGAATTCAGCGGATTAATGTCGTCGCGGTGTAGTGTACGTTGTGCCGCGGCTTTCTCGACCAGCCGGCGGAGGAGTGCCCGCAGTTCGCGAAGCGCTTTCTGAGGGGCCGGAGTCGTGGGAGGAAAGCGGAAGTTCCAGGAGCGAAAGAAGGAGCGAACCCAGACCGTATCATCCAAATGGTCCGTGAGCCGGCCAAAGCCGTTGCGGTGTTCGCTGTTGACCAGGTCGAGCCAGGGCGCGGAGGCCCCGAAGCCTTGGGAGTGAAAAGAGTCTGGACCGGATCGCATGGTAATGAGATAAAACTCCTTGATTCATTACGCCAGGCGGTATAGCGTATGCAATGAGTTTAGCACCCTTAACTCATTACGGAAAGAACGCGACATCGATGAGTGACACGACGCAGGCAATCCGGGGAGCGGTGGCTGGCGGTCGCGTATCCTCTGCCCCCGGCACGGCCGGGCGCGTCCGCGTGGTGCTGGCCTTCCTCGCTATCTACGTCATCTGGGGTTCGACCTACCTGGCCATCCGCTACGCCGTCGAGAGCATTCCGCCCTTTTACACCGCGGGGTTTCGTCACCTCATTGCCGGAACGATCCTTCTGGTGTGGTCCTTGCTGAAGAAACAGAAACCAACCTGGACGCAAATCCGCGCTAGCGTGGCCATCGGATTTTTCTTCTTCCTGGTCGGTCATGGCTCTCTGCACTGGGCGGAAAGATTTGTTCCCAGCGGGCTTGCATCCCTCCTGGTAGCCAGCGAACCGATCTGGGTATTCTTGCTCGCTTCGGCGGCCGCGCGCACATGGCGGCTCAATGGAATGCTCTTGGCGGGGATTCTGCTGGGATTGGTAGGTGTGGGACTGCTCGTGCACGGAACGGCGTTGGATCAGACGCGCGGCATCACCCTGGGTGCCGTGGCGATCCTCATCGGTGCTTTTTCCTGGTCGGTGGGCATCATTTACTCGCGAAGATCGCACCTTTCGGGGAGCCCGCTGCTTCTCTCGGCGTTGTCCTTGCTTACTGGCTCAGCCATGCTGCTGGCGACGGGAACTCTGGTCGGAGAATATAGGGGTTTCTCTCTGGGACAAGTAGCCCCAAAGGCTTGGTGGTCCCTAACCTACTTGATAATTTTCGGCTCTGTCGTCGCGTTCACCGCCTATAGCTGGCTTCTGGAACACTATTCGCCCACCCTGGTGGCGACTCATACCTATGTGAATCCCATCGTGGCGGTGCTGTTGGGTTGGTCTTTCGGCGGGGAAACACTTACCTGGAATGTCGCTCTTGCGGCTCTTCTGGTTGTGGGCGCGGTGTTTCTGGTGGACCAAGGCACCACCGGCTACAACGGTTAGGCTGACAAAACCTGCGCAAATACTAGAAATAGAGTGACTTTTACTTGCCCCGAAGCGTCGGGTGTGGTCCACTTCCTCGTAAGTAAACGATCATGTTAGGGCAGAGAATCAGCCACTATGTTATCGAAGCAAAGCTCGGCGAAGGTGGCATGGGCGTAGTGTATCGCGCACGCGATGAAAAGCTGCAGCGCGATGTGGCTCTGAAATTCCTCGGCACCCTGCCGACTGGCGGCTCCGCAAGTCACGAACGAATCCTGCAAGAAGCTCGCGCCATCTCCGCTTTGAATCATCCCAACATTTGCACCGTGTACGAAGTCGGTGAAGCCGATGGCAAGCCCTATATCGCCATGGAATTTGTCGAGGGCCGACCCCTGAGTATGGAAATTTCTTCGACCGGCATGTCGCTTGAGCAAGTAGAGCGATACGGTTTGCAACTCGCGGACGCCCTTTCTCATGCGCACAGCCGCGGGGTAATTCATCGCGACCTGAAGTCCGCCAACGTGATGCTGACTCCCAGCGGGAGACTCAAGGTATTGGACTTCGGAATTTCCAGGCGGGTCGAGGCTCATCACGGCGGAGGTGACGAAACCACGCGCTTCGATCAGAGTTGGGAGTCCCAACACACCTTCACGGGAACTCTGCCCTACGTCGCGCCGGAAATCCTGAAGGGTGAAGAAGCCAATGAACGAAGCGACATTTGGTCGCTCGGAGTCGTGCTTTACGAAATGGCAGCGGGTCAACGGCCCTTTCGAGGAGCCACCGGGTACGAATTGAGCGCGGCGATTCTCCGAGAACGTCCGCCCGCCGTCACTCCGCCTCTTCCACCAGTCCTGTTGGGAGTCATCGAAAAATGTCTGAACAAGGACCCTGGGCAGCGCTATCAAAGCGCCGGAGAATTGCGCGCTGCTCTGGAAACTGCAGGCAGCATAACCCGGACGGCCGAGTACACCACGGACACGGCGGACACCGTTCCCGGCATCTGGACCAAGCGCGCCGTCGCCCTGCTGTGCATCATTGGAGTATTGGCATTGGGTTTGGGTTATTGGTGGAAGGGGAAAAACAGTGCCAAGCCTCCCAGGGTCATGGCCGGAGCGATTCAGTCCATTGCCGTGTTGCCGCTAGCCAATCTTTCCGGAGACGCGTCCCAAGACTATTTTGCCGATGGCATGACCGACGCGCTGATCACCGAACTGTCCCAGATCAAAAAACTACGAGTGATTTCGCGAACATCGGTCATGCAGTACCGCGACACGAAAAAGCCGCTGCAGCAAATTGCCCAGGAGCTCAGCGTGGACGCGGTCGTTGAAGGCTCGGTGGTACGCTCGGGCGACCGCGTGAAGATTTCGGCAAAGCTCGTTCAAGCAAACATCGAAGAAGCACTCTGGGCGGATAATTTTGAGCGGGATTTTACTGACGTACTTGCTCTCCAGAGCGACGTGGCCACCGCCATCGCGCGCGGCATTCAGGTGGAGTTGAGCGGGTCCGAACAACTGGAGCTGACCCGGAGCCGCACCGTGGTCCCGGAGGCCTACGAAGCGTACCTGAAAGGACGCTACGAGGCCGCCAAGCGTACGCCGGAAGGATTTCTTGCCGCGGAGGAATTTTTCCAGAGAGCCATAGACAAGGACAGCACGTTTGCCGCTGCGTACGCGAAATTGGCGGACACCTATGTGCACATGAGCAATTACGAATTAAGGACTCCTGCGGAGATGATGCCGAAGGCCCGCGCTGCGGCGGAGAAGGCGCTGGAACTCGATGACCGCCTCGCGGAAGCCCACGCGTCGTTGGCGGCGATCCGGTTTTATTCTCTGGAACTGGAAGGGATTGAAAGCGAGTTTCTTCGCGCGATTGCTCTGAACCCGGGCTACGCCGAAGGTTTGCACTGGTACGCCCTGTATCTGGCCGCGCAGGGACGCAAAGAGGAGTCAATTACTGAGATCAAGCTGGCGCAGGAAATAGATCCCCGCTCCCAAATCATCAATGCGAACGTGGGTTGGTGCTACTACCTGGCGGGAGAGTATGACAAGGCCATTGAAGCTGAAAAGGCGACACTGCGGCTGGATCCTAGCTTCGGAGTTGCGCATGGATACCTCGGACAGGTTTATGTCGAGAGGGGGCAATGGGAGGAAGCCATCGAGTCCATGAAAAAATACGTCTCACTCGCTCCCGGAGACTTGTCGCGAAAAGCGGAATTGGCGAATGCGTATGGACGGGCTGGGAGAAAAAAGGAAGCGAACGAGATTCTCTCCGAATTCGAGCGCATGAAGAACAGTAGCTATATCTCTCCCTATGATTGGGCAATGATCTACGCCGGGTTGGGAGACAAACAGCAAACCCTGCTATGGCTTGACAAAGCCTATGAACAGCGAATGGGACGAATGGTAAACCTCTCCATGCACCCGAAATTTGCGTTCTTGAGGAAGGAGCCGGAATTCCAGAGGCTTGAGGCGCTGATACAGAAACCTCGGCATGGAACAGGAGCCAATTGAAGGTCGCCGGAACTGCAGGGGGGAAGTTCTTGACGCTGGTTGGATTCGTGAACTAGACTGCGCACACTTTGGCTGGCTCCGCAGTAATAAATGTGGGCCATCCTACCTGGGAGAGCGAAGAGAAGTACAGGAGGCGATTATGCCTGGCAAGAGCGCGAAACAGATTCTCAAACATATTCTCGTCGAATTCGGGAAGATTGTGACCGATCTCGAGAAACTCGAGGCAAAAGCTAAAGGTAAGAAGGCAAAGGCTGCATTCAAAGCAAAAATCACAAAAGTGGGCGAGGTAAAGAAGAGAACGGGGGCCTTATGCAGAGGGACTACCCGGAGGGCTTTTAACTAGAGACTGCTTTCACGGTATAGGATTACGAGCCGGCCGGATTGATCTTGTCGGGCGAGACGAGGTGAAGAACCCATACTACGCACGCGCAGGTTTTGTTTCAGAGAAAGAGAATGAAGCGGAGAATCCAAAGAGGTGATTATGACTAAGAAAACGCCAAGGCAGACCCTCGCCAGCATTATCAAGAAATTTGAGCTCATTGAGAAAGAGCTCCAGGCCCAGATCAAGAAGGCTACCAAGAAAGACCTGAAATCGCTTAGCAACAAAGTCAAGAAAGCCGCCAAAAAGGACCTGAAGTCGCTTCGCGCCAAGATCAAGAAACTGAAGAGCGTTAAGAAAAGCGCTACTGCCTTTTGCAAGACTAAAACTTTCAATTAGAGATTACTTTCGGGCCACTTTATCCAATGAGCCGGGCAGATTAATTTGCCGGACCCCAGACTAGGTGAGAAACCGAATACTGATTCGCCGGAAAACCTCGCGCGCTCTTTCACGCACGCGTAGGCGCAAACCACCAACCTACCGCCGCGCTCCAACTTTGCTCTTGTACTGGTCGGACGCGGAGCTGATCTATGACAATTACACCGTCGGATCGCGAATTACAGCGGATCCTTTGGTCTTTTCGATCCTCGATTATTGCCACGAATGGCGGAGCGTCGCGGAAGTGTGCGCCTATTTAGGAAAATTCAATTCGGCGAGCGTAAGCCGAGCACTGGAACTTCTCTGCCGCAATGGTATCTTGCACCGCTCGGATCAGCCCCTGAACCACCGGGAGAAAGACCTCGCAGGCTGGCAGAAATGGAATCCCGCGGCCGGCTTCTTTCACTTTTCCACCAAGGACGTCGAGTTCGCCAGGGATCCGGACCTGGCGTTTCGAGAACTGCAGAGGCAGGCGAAGCGGCAGCCCATGCCGCAAGTCGGGAAACGCTATCCGGGTGCACAGCGGTGGAAATTAGGGGCGATCAACAGCGGTGAAGGTTTCCCACAAATCCTCAAGGGGAGGCGCACCTGGAGAAAATACGGACAAAATCCCGTAGAACTTGCCGACTTGGCTAAACTGCTCTATCTGACTTTCGGAGTGCAAAATTGGAGGAAAATACCCGGCGTGGGCCGCATGGCTATGAAAACATCGCCATCGGGCGGTGGTTTGCATCCGATTGAGGCCTATGTCGTCGCACGAAATGTGAACGGTCTTCCTGGTGGAATCTATTACTACGACCCCCAAAAGTATGCGTTGGTCCGGGTCGGCAAACCCGTATCAAGGGCCGCGCTCGAGAAAATGGTCGGGAATCAATGGTGGTTTGGAGATGCCGCGTTCCTGGTGTTGATGACCGCGGTGTTTGGCCGCACGCAATGGAAATATGACTTCCCGCGGGCCTATCGCGTGGTCCTGCTCGAGGCGGGGCATCTCGCCCAAACATTCTGTCTGACAGCGACCTGGTTGGGGTTGGCGCCTTTCAGCACGGCCGCCCTCGCCGACACGAAGTGGGAAAAATTACTGGGAATCGATGGGGTTCTGGAATCCGTGTTATACGCCGTAGGGGCTGGTACCCGACCAATCGACGAGCGCGGAGCGCATATCGGAAAGAGCGCGAGCGCCCGGCTGCCGAACTGGGGCTGAGCGCCGCGCCCTTCCAGTCACAAACTCCAAATCTTATTTCGCGGCGATGGCCACCGAAGCGCGTGTGTTCTCCCAATCGATATTGAGATTCGCTCCGGTTCCCGTCTTGTCAAACGAAATGGTGAAATTCTCGACAGATGTCGGCAACGGGGTAGTCTTCATGTCCACGCGCGCCAGGTCATTTGGTGCTCCGGGATAGTCGGTGCCCCATTCGCCCGTCTTCTTGCTGAGAATCAGCACCCACTTATCTTTGCCCGGAACTGTAAAGAGTGTATAGCTCCCGGCCGGCACGGCGGTGCCCCCCACGGTGATATCCGCCGTGGTCACGAAGGTGGTGGCTTCATTTGCTCCGGTGCGCCATACCTGGCCATACGGGACAACATCACCGTAAATCTTACGGCCCTTGGCCCGCGGGCTCGAATAGTCAATTGTTACGGACTTGCCGCCGCCCAGCTCAACCGTAGCGGTTGCCGGCGGGCTGGGGCGCTTCGATTTATCCTGTTGCGCTAAGGCTGTCGCTGAAAGCGTGGTCAGACCCAAACAAAGCACCGCGATCGTACCAATTACCTTGTTCATTTTCTCTCCTCTGATTTTACGTCCCTTGGGCGAACACCTTGTTGCCGGGCAGGGCTGAGGTGCTACCGCTAGCATTGAACCGGATTTAGCGGCCGTGTGCAAGGCGCACATCTCAATTTGCCTCCGGCGCGCTGGATTACCCGCGCTTTACACCTGCAACAGTCTTGTGCTAATTTAGGAAGGTCGAAGAAAAGAGGAAATTTCAAGGGACGACGGTGGGGGGCACTTGAGCGACGGTAAAGTACTGTTGATTGAGCAATTCCGGACTCATGTTAAAGATACGGGATCGCCAGAGGTGCAAATCGCACTCCTGAGCGAGCGGATCAACTATTTGACGTCGCACCTCAAGTCGCACGTCAAGGACCATGCATCACGCCGTGGGCTGATCATGATGGTCAATAAGCGGCGGCGCCTGCTGGACTATCTCAACCGACGAGACCCGGATCGGTATCACCAGATTGTTGAACGCCTTAGCCTGCGCAAGTAGGCTGTCGCTTCGCCAAGCGCGGCATTACTTGCCACTTCACGAACGCACATATTCCATCGGGAGTCTGTCCGCCAGCCGTTTCCCGGCTGGACGTGAAATCAATAGACCTGTTTCCACAGGTCTATCGGCGTTTATCTTGGTGTAACAATTCGCGAAACGTTCCCCTTCACGCTAACCCGCCTCTTCTCTTCCTCTTAGTTGCATCTACGGAGTTGCAGGGCCGACCCTGCCTCCGCTCCTCCGACGAGGAGCCAAAGGAAGAAACGAATGTCTGAGAATAATCACATTCCCGCGCCCCACCAGGTGTCCATTGAAGTTGGCGGACGCCCGCTGATCCTGGAAACGGGAAAAATCGCCAAGCAAGCCAGCGGCGCTATTACCGCTCGCTACGGCGACACCGTATTGCTGGTCACTGCCTGCATGGCCTCCAAGCCAAACGACCGCGACTTTTTACCCCTGACCGTGGACTACCGCGAGAACACTTACTCCGCCGGCAAGATCCCCGGAGGCTTCTTCAAGAGAGAAGGACGCCCCACAGAAAAGGAAATTTTGGTTTCCCGCTTGATCGACCGGCCGATGCGCCCGCTGTTCCCCGATTCCTGGCGCAATGAGACCCAGGTGATCGCCATGGTGCTGTCTGCCGACAGCGACAACGATCCCGACGTCATCGCCGTCACCGCGGCTTCCGCGGCCGCCTATTGCTCGGACCTCCCGTTCACGGATCCCATCGCGGCTGTGCGCGTCGGTTTACTTGACGGCCAGCTCGTCGCCAACCCCACCGTGGCGGAGCAAAAGCTCAGCAAGCTGAACATCGTCATAGCCGGCACGGAAAATGGCATCGTAATGGTCGAATCCGGCGCGTTTGAAGTTTCCGAAGAAAAAGTCGTGGAGGCGCTCGAATTCGGGCACAACCAGGTAAAGAAGATCGTCGGCGGCATCAAGGAACTGCACCACCAGCTCAAGCCCAAGAAGGTCGTCGTCGAGCCGCTGCCGTTCGATCCGGGAATCTACGACAGCTTGAAGAAAACCTACGGCGTGAAACTACAAGATGCGCTGAATACCGAAAAGCACCCAAAGAAGGAAAGCTACCACCTCGTAGATGAGTTGCTCGAAGAAATCGTGGAGGCGGTTCCCGAAGAAGACGAGGAAAAGCAGAAATTGACAAAGCGTGCCTTCGAGCGCCTGCGCGAAGACATTTTCCGCGCCGAAGTGCTGAAGGCCAAGCGCCGTCCCGATGGGCGCGCGTTCGACCAGATCCGCAAAATTACTTGCGAGGCGGGATTACTGCCCCGCGTGCACGGCTCGGCGCTCTTCACCCGTGGCGAAACGCAGGCTCTTGCCACGCTGACCCTCGGCACGAAGGAAGACATGCAGCGCCTGGACCTGCTCTTTGAGCAGGACTCCTTCAAACGCTTCATGCTCCACTACAATTTCCCGCCCTTCAGTGTCGGCGAAGTGAAAATGTTGCGCGGCGCGGGACGACGTGAAATCGGGCACGGCGCCTTGGCGGAACGCGCGCTCGCGAACCTCCTTCCGGCCGAGGTCGATTTCCCTTACGCCATGCGCGTGGTCAGCGACATCCTGGAATCCAACGGCTCCTCGTCCATGGCTACCGTTTGCGGCGCTTCCTTGGCTTTGATGGACGCGGGCGTGCCCATGAAGGCGCCCTGTGCCGGCATCGCCATGGGTCTCGTGGTCGGCGATGGTGGCAATTACTCGATTCTTACGGACATTGCCGGGGCCGAAGATCATTACGGGGACATGGACTTCAAAGTGGCTGGCACGCGCGAAGGCATCACGGCTCTGCAGATGGACATCAAGGTCACCAGCATCAGCATTTCGATGATGCGCGAAGCTCTGGCGCAGGCCAAGAAGGCCCGCCTGCAGATTCTCGATATCATGGAAAAGACACTCTCCGCTCACCGCGAGAATATTTCGCTCTACGCACCGCGGCTTTACAAGCTGACCATCCCGACCGAAAAAATCCGCGACCTTATCGGTCCCGGCGGCAAGAAGATCAGGTCCATCATCGAGCAGACCGGCGTGAAGATCGACGTGCTGGAAGACGGCACCGTGCACATTTTCTCCACCAGCGGGGCCGGCGGCGATCAGGCCCTCCAGATGGTTCGCGACGTTACCGCCAGTGCCGAAATCGGCAAAACCTATCTCGGCAAGGTCGTGCGTCTCGCGGAGTTCGGCGCTTTCGTCGAACTTTTCCCTGGCACCGACGGCTTGCTGCACATCAGCGAAATTTCCGAGCATCGCATCCGCGATGTTCGCGATGAACTGAAGTTGGGCGACCAGGTTCTGGTTAAAGTCCTGGCAATCGAGGGCAACAAGATCCGCCTCTCCCGCAAAGCACTCATCAAGGAAGCCCGCGAGAAGCAGCAGAAGAAGGAAACGCCCGCTGCCGCCGCCGCGGCTACGCCGGAAGGCAACTAAATCCGTTTCAACCAGAAACAAGAAGGCCCCCAAATTTGGGGGCCTTTCTTTTGTTCCACTTATTTGTTTTGTCTTGCGGGAGGCCACGACTTTAGTCGTGCCGTAAGTACTTGTTCTGGAATCCGGCCTGGGCCGCTGAGGGGCTCTCCGAGGTCCTCACACCGACCTTTCCCAAACGATTCAAGCGTGCGCGCAATGAACCGCGTCCAGCGCGCCCCACAGCGCGTCCAGGGCTTCGTTCGTGGTCGCCAGAATCTCTTCCTCCTGGCCCTGGGCATGTTCCACAAGCCAGTTCCGCCAGGCCTCGCGGTGGGCGCGATCCGCTTCTTCGTGAACCGCGAAGTAGGCCAGCCCCTTGGAGGATGCAATGCTATAGAATTTCTTGAGCCCGTCGATCTTGGTGGTCGCAATTTCCGGCACCTGCGATTCGTAAGCGTAGAGTGCGGCAACTGCTTCGGCCACGGGTCGGTCACCGACAATTTCACGGAAAGTCTCAACCACCACCTGCGTGCCCGGCAGGGCGGGACAGCAGGTAATATCCTCTTCGTTGACGCCCAGGGCCTCGGCGAAATCGCGCCAGAGTTTGGGATGCGGCAGGGCAGGATTCTCTTCTTCGGCCAGGTTTTCGAGGACGATGTCGCGCAGCGTTCCGTCGGTCCGTGCCGCGAGCACGCGCAGATGTTTCGGGAAAGCTTCCACATGGCGGTAATACTGCGCCGCATAAAGCTGCAGCGATTCCCGGCTAAGCTTTCCCGCTTGCCAGTCCTGGTAAAACGGATGCTTCAACAAATTCTTTTCGGCAATCGCCGCATCGATTTTCGCAAGAAGTTCGGTGTTCCGCATAAATCTTCCCTCCGGATAAGTTCGGGCGGCGAGACCAACGCGCCGCGCAGCACCAAAAGCGACTGCAGGAGTCTAACAGACTTCTTTGCGGATTGCCCTAGCGGGTTAGGTGCTCGAGGGGTGTTCGCGCTGGATGTCGGCGCCGACGGATTGCAGTTTTTCGACGATGCGCTCGTAGCCGCGGTCGATGTGATACACGCGGTCAATTATGGTTTCGCCTGAAGCGACCAGGCCCGCAAGTACAAGGCCGGCGCTGGCGCGAAGATCGGAGGCCTGCACAGTCGTGCCGGATAGCACCGCGGGGCCGCGAACAACGGCGCGCCTCCCGTCTACGGAGATATTCGCGCCCATGCGGATCATCTCGCTCGCATGGAGAAAGCGATTCTCGAATATCGTTTCGGTGATAACCGAAGTTCCCTCCGCCTGCGTAGCCAGCGCCATGAATTGCGCCTGCATGTCGGTGGCAAAGCCGGGATACTCCTCGGTCGTCACGTCGGCAGCAGCAAGCTCGTTCGTCCCACGAACCCGCATCGTGGTTGCATCCAAGATTTCAACCGCTACCCCAGCCGCCTCGAGTTTGGCAACAACACCACCAAGATGAGACGGCGCGCAATGGCAAATGGTAATTTCACCACCAGTGACCGCACCGGCCACAAGGAACGTACCGGCTTCGATGCGGTCCGGGATCACCGAATGCGTAGCGCCATGCAGCTTGGCCACGCCACGAATCCGCAGAGTCGAACTGTCATCCCCCCGAATGTCCGCGCCCATCTTGCGCAGCAAGTGCACCACATCGGTCACCTCGGGCTCTCGCGCGGCGTTCTCCAGAATCGTTTCGCCCTCGGCAAGGGTCGCGGCCATCAGCAGATTCTCTGTGCCGGTCACGGTGATTTTTTCGAAGAGAATGTGCGCGCCCTTCAAACGTCCGCCATTCGGCACTGTGGCGCGAATATAGCCATGATCTGTGCTGATTTCCGCCCCCATCTTTTCCAGTGCGGATAAATGAAGATCGACGGGCCGGGCCCCAATGGCACAGCCGCCGGGAAGGGAAACATGCGCAATGCCGGACCGCGCAATGGCGGGTCCCAACGTCAGAATGGACGCGCGCATGGTCTTGACAAGTTCGTACGGCGCAACTGCGTCGTTCAGGGACGTGGCCTCAATCGTATAGTCGGTGGCAGGAAAATTCGCCGTGGATACTTTCGCGGACATGAACGCCAGCAGCTTGCCCATGGTGATAATGTCGCGCACCATGGGGATGTTGTGCAGCATCACCGGTTCTGAGGTCAGCAACGCCGCCGCCATCGCCGGCAGCGCCGAGTTCTTCGCGCCGCTGATCGCTACGGAACCGTGCAACCGCTTGCCACCTCGAATTCGAAACTTATCCATTCTGTCTTTATTCGCCGATTGCCCGTCTCAGGTTGCCCTTCGACTCCACAAGCTTCTTGCGCGCTGCTTTCGCAGAGAGATCCCGCTTCAGCATGATCAATGCCACACGCAGGTTGTGTTTGCACTGACGCAGAGCGTGTTCCACAGCCGACGCTTCTTTGCCGCTCCCTTCCATCAGGATCCGCACCCCACGGTCGCGAAGCTTCTGATTTGTCAGCACGGCATCAATCATCAGGTTATCGTACACATGGCCGAGCCGCACCATCACCGCGGTAGAAAGCATGTTGAGGACCAGCTTTTCTGCTGTGCCCGCCTTCAGCCGCGTTGATCCCGCGATCACTTCCGGTCCCACGACCGGAGTAATGGCAATGGTAACAGCCTTTCCAAGGGGGCAATTCCGGTTGGACGCCACTCCTATCGTCAGCGCGTTCCGCTTCTTTGCGAAGCCAATTGCGGCCAAAACATACGGAGTCGTTCCGCTCGCTGCCACCCCAACCACAGCATCTTTTCCGGACAGCCGAACGCGGCGCAAATCGCGCACCGCATAACTCGTCGAATCTTCCGCGCCTTCCACCGCACCCGTTACCGCCTTCGCCCCGCCCGCAATCAGCGCATGCACAATCTCCGAAGAAACACCAAACGTTGGCGGGCATTCCGAAGCATCCAGCATCGCGATGCGCCCGCTCGTTCCCGCGCCCACGTAAATCAACCTTCCGCCCTTTTCCATCCTTCGTACAATCGCATTCACCGCTCGCGCAATCGCGGGTATTTCCCGCGCCACGGCGCCCGCCACCTTGCGGTCTTCGCGATTCATCAGCCGCACGATCTCGATTGCCGGCATGCAGTCGAGATTTTTGGAAGCCGGATTTCTTTGTTCGGTCTGCGGGCGCTCCGCAGGCCTCTGCTTTCCATCTCGGAAGGGCATTCTTAAATTATAGCCGGGGACCCAGCGCTGGTCAGACACCCCGCCACAGCAAAGCACATGATGCGGCGAGACCGTCAATACGCAGCAGGAACATCCTCGTTAAGCCTCCACTTTGGAACCCGGCAATGAATTATCACGAACGACATCATTCCGCCGTCATCTCTACCTGCCTGGCGGGAATCATCTATGATGGAGAAGCACGGACAATTAGGTCTTCGCAGCGGAATCGCCGGGAATCTTATTCATGGACGTTCTCAAAAAGCTCTTCGCGCAGCATTTTCATTCGTCGCCCACGCGAATCCAGCCCGTTCAGGGCGAACTCGGCGGCTCCGGGCGCAAGATCATCCGTCTTGCCAACGAAACGGCCAGCGCCGTGGGGATTCTTTATGGTGTTCGCGAGGAGAACGCCACTTTTCTCGAATTCTCTCGCCACTTCCGCCGCCACGGCCTGCCCGTGCCCGAAATATATGGCGAAGACCTGGCCCAGGGCGCCTATCTGGAAGAAGACCTGGGCGATCTGACGCTTTTTGAATTTCTCTCGAAAAACCGTGCTGGCGCGAATATTGCTCCGCCCGTAGTCGAAGCCTACCGGAAAGTTGTCGCTATTCTGCCTCGTTTCCAGGTCGAAGCCGGACGCGACTTGAACTACGACGCGTGCTATCCCTGCGCCAGTTTCGATCGTCAATCGATTGCCTGGGATTTAAATTATTTCAAATACTATTTCCTACGGCTGGCCGCCATTCCCTTCAACGAACAAGCACTCGAGAATGATTTCAGCAGGCTCACCGATTTCCTTCTGAGCGCGCCCCGGGATTTCTTTCTCTACCGCGACTTCCAGTCGCGTAACGTTCTGTTGCGCGGGGGCGAGCCATTCTTCGTTGACTATCAGGGAGGCCGCAAAGGCGCCCTGCAGTACGACATCGCTTCGCTTTTGTTCGACGCCAAAGCGGATCTGCCAAACGAACTGCGCCAACAGCTTCTCGATGAATATCTCGATCGCTTGGCCGATTTTCTCGATCTCGACCGCGAAGCCTTCCTGCACTACTACTATGCCTACGTTTATGTACGCCTCTTGCAGGCCTTGGGCGCTTATGGTTTTCGCGGCTTTTACGAACGCAAAAGGCATTTCCTGCAGAGCGTGCCTTACGCGTTGAAAAATCTGCGCTGGTTGTTACACAACGCAAAATTACCTGTTGAACTACCCACGTTGATGCAAGCGTTTCAGCACATGTTGGCTTCCGAGAAACTGAACAGTCTCGCTTCTGAAGCGCGCACTCTCGTCGTTCACATTTCCAGTTTTTCTTTTCACCGCGGGTTGCCGCAGGATGAAACCGGGAATGGTGGTGGTTTCGTTTTCGATGGCCGCAGCCTGCCGAATCCCGGCCGTGAAGAGCGCTTCAAAACACTAACCGGCAAAGACGCGCCGGTGATTGACTACCTTAACCAGCAGGAGAGCGTGCACCAATTTCTCGCCGCGGTGCTTTCCCTGGTGGATGCCAGCGTGAGCAACTATCGGCAGCGCGGCTTCCAGAACCTGATGGTTTCCTTTGGTTGCACTGGTGGCCAGCATCGCTCGGTCTTTCTGGCGGAGCAGCTGGCGAAGCGTTTGCGCGACCGAGGCGGCGTGGAGGTCCTTGTCCGGCATCTTGAATTGGAAAAGATGGGCAAATGAAATTGCTCGCGCCCCCACCCCGTCATTCCGAACGGAGCAAGTCGATTGCACGCTTTCCAGTTGGCTCCCGCGAATCGGTCGGCCTGCGCACAGAGGAATCTCTCTTAAATCTTGCCCTTGTAGGAACCGTCTTCCGAGGCGGACTGATTCGATGAAGGCTCGTTCATGAAAGCCATGATCCTCGCAGCCGGTCTAGGAACCCGACTGCGTCCCATCACCGACACTCGCCCTAAGGCACTCGTCGAGGTCGCGGGCCGCACGCCCCTTGAAATTACTGTTTCTCGTTTGAGTTCCTTTGGCGTCCGCGACGTGATCATCAATGTTCATCACTTTGCGGACATGGTCGTCGAATGTCTTAAAGCCAACGACAATTTCGGCTTTCACATCGAAATCTCTCGCGAAGAGCGCCTGCTTGATACGGGCGGTGGCCTGAAGAAAGCCTCCTGGTTTTTCCTTCAGGATTCCTCGGACGAACCGTTCCTTTTGCACAATGTAGACGTCCTCAGCACCATCGACCTTCACCGCATGGTTCAATTCCACAAGGAAAAGCAAGCCCTGGCAACGCTCGCGGTGCAGAACCGGGAGAGTTCCCGCCAGCTGCTCTTTGACCGCGCCCTACGGCTCTGTGGCCGCCAACGCGGACCGGATCAGAATGCCGAAATCGTGTGTTCTTCGACCGACCCGCGGCCACTCGCCTTCTCCGGTATCCACGTCATTTCCCCGCGTCTTCTTCGAATGCTGCAGGAAGAAGACGTTTTCTCCATCATCGATTCCTATCTGAATCTGGCTGCCCGCGGGGAAAATATTCTCGCTTTTGAATCGGATAAGTATTATTGGCGCGACCTCGGCAGACCCGAGGACTTGAAACAAGCTACGGAAGATTTGAAACGGGGCATTTCGTTTTAGACCGTTAGACGGCTTCAATGCGCTGCATCGGTCGCAAACCCGAGCGCCTTCATGACCGCGTCATGCACCGCCGGGCGCACCTCGGCAATTTTGTGATTCTCGCGTGTTGGATGGACCCGATTCGTCAGCAGTACCACAAACAGCTGACGGTCCGGATCGATCCAGATGGTAGTCCCGGTAAAGCCCGTGTGCCCGTAGCTGCGGGAAGAAAAGTAATGCCCGCTCGATCCGCCTTCCGCCGGCACCACCCATCCGAGCGTGCGAGTATTCTTCGCCAATGCCTGCGGCGCCGTAAATTCCGCGATGGTCGCCCGCCGCAGGATGCGCCGGTGCGCATAAATCCCGCCATTCAGCAGCATCTGGCAAAACACAGCCAGATCCGGCGAAGTGCTGAACACCCCCGCATGCCCTGAAACCCCGCCGATCGCATATGCATTCTCGTCGTGAACCTCGCCTTGGATCAGTCTGTGCCGTAATTCCTTGTCAAATTCCGTCGGCGCAATCTCCGGCCATCGTTTTCTCGGCGGGTTGTACATCGTGTTTTTCATGCCTAATGGGCCGAAAATATATTCCTTGGCGAGTTCGTCGAGCTGTTTGCCCGTCAATCGCTGGATAATCTCCGCCATCAAGATAATCCCGAGGTCTGAATACACGACCTTTGTGCCTGGTTCGTATTCCAACGGCTCGGCAAAAATCCTTTGCAGCGTGTCGGCTTTGTCCTTTGACGTCCGCCAATACTCCTTGAAAGGCGGAAGCCCCGAGGTGTGCGTCACCAGGTTGCACACCGTCACCTTGCGGCGCCACTCGGGCTGCGGACCGCTTGCCCATTCCGGCAAATACCGCTCAATCGGCGCGTCCAGGCTCAGCGAAATCGGAAAATCGCCTTCGACCAGCTTTTCGACCAAGGTTGTCGTGACGACTACCTTGGTCAGCGAAGCGATGTCGTACATCGTGGCGGGCTTAGATGCTGCCGACTTGGCGTCGTAACGCAATTTCCCGAATGAATGAACCGAAACCTTTCCGCGATAACCCACGGCGATCGTCGCGCCCGGGAAGGCCTTATCCGCAATCGCTTTCTCAACGACCGTGAACGCTGGCTGCAACTGGGCCTCGCCGCGCACGTCCATCGGCTGCAGGGTCATCGGATCTACCTGAAGTTCCATCCCATATCCGGCTTTCAGATCTACGCCCGGAATCGTCACAGGCAAATGCCCGCGCACCGGAATCTGTCCAAACAGCGCGCGCGTAATCGAGATCTGCGCGACATCGCTGATCCCGAACGCCGAAATCCACGTCTCCGCCTCGGGAAACCGCTCGATCAAATACGGGCTACCGAGACCGACACTGATCACCGGCTTACCCGTCTCGTAGACCTGCTTGATCAGCGGCAACTGATCCGCAGGCACATCCACATCCCCCTTGCGGTCGCTCACCCGCACAAACAGCGCCAAAATCGCCACGTCATACGAATCCGGCGGCGGCAATTTCAAAGTGTCCGCTTTCATGAATTTTGTGTCCGCCCGCAGTGTCACCAGCGAATCAAAGCGCGAGCGCAACTCGCGCTCCAGGTCGTCGCCCGGGTATGGTTCCGGGTCCGCGTACAAGCAAAGGAGCAATGCGCGGGATGGTTTCGTTCCATCGAGCGGCAACCGGTGCGCCGTGTCGCGAAGCAGCGTGATGCCGCGGTCAGAGATTTCCTGCGCTTCGGCTTGCCGGGCGATGCTGCCAAATTTCTGGTTTAGCGCGTTCAGATCCACGAGCCGATTCTTGTTCAACCCGAGCCGCGCTTTAGCCTGCAGAATCCGACGGACCGACGCATCCAGGCGCTCTCTCGAAATCTGTCCCGACTTTGCCGCTGCCAGAAGCGCCTCAAACGCCGCATCCGGCACCGGAGGCATCAGCAGGGCATCCGCGCCTGCAAGAAACGCGCGTACCGCCGCGTCGCCCGGCGCATACCGCACCGTGATGCCGCCCATGTCCATTGCGTCGGTGACGACGAGTCCCGGAAACTCGAGTTGCTTCCGCAGCAGGTCCGTCAGAATCCTCGACGAAAGCGTCGCCGGTGTATTGGCGTCCGGCTCCAGCGCAGGAATAGACAGGTGCCCGGTCATGATGCTCCCCACGCCAGCCGCAATCGCAGCGCGGAATGGCACAAGTTCCAGTTGATCAAGCCGCGCTCGATCCGTTTTAATCACCGGCAAATCAATGTGCGAATCCGCAGCTGTGTCGCCGTGTCCCGGAAAATGCTTCGCCGTGGCCAAGCCCCCGTTTTCCTGCACCCCGCGAATGAACTCCGTCACAAATTCCGAAACCCGCGCAGGATTCTCCCCAAACGATCGCGTATTAATGATTGGATTTCCCGGATTGTTGTTCACATCTGCGTCCGGCGCATAAATCCATTGCACCCCAACGGCTCGCGATTCCAGCGCCGTAGTCTTGCCCATCGTGTAAGCATCCTTCGGATTGCCGGCCGCCGCCAAGGCCATCGCCGTCGGAAACGAAGTGCCTTCGTCAATCCGCATAGCTGTGCCGCGCTCAAAATCCGCGCCAATCAAAAGCGGAAGCTTCGACTTCGCTTGCAATTGATTGGTCAGCGCCGCCATGGGATACGCTTGGCTCTTCACGACCCCCAGCGGCGAGCCATGCGTGATGGTGATGAATCCTCCCACCTGCAGGTCATCCACATCGTGCAACATCTGCGCGTAGGCGGCGGAGTCCGTTGGTGTAAAACTCCCGTGATATGTGGTGAACAGAAGCTGTCCGGTTTTTTCCTCCACGCTCATCTGTCGAAGCGTGTTCTCGACCCATTTTTCCTGCTCGGGCGTCAAATTGCCGGAAGCCGGTACCTGCTCGGCGCGCTTTTTGTCGGCCGTCACTTTCCCTGGTTTCCCCGTGCGATTGTCGCTGCGAGCTTTCGTTGTCATAAACGATAGAAGCAAAAAGGGCAGAAGCAATACCCCGGCAGTACGCCTGTGCATTTTTGAAAAATCCCCTGGCCGCAATGCCCGATGCCTTTGACTGTATATAGCACGCGCACTCGACGCTAACAATGAAGGTGCAGTTGGAGCGTTCCAGAATATCATTGGAAGTTATGAAACCATTCGGGAGAATCGGAAAGAATTTGCGCTACCTCAGTGTGTTAACGCTGGTGTTGCTCGTGGCGGGCGCTTCAGGATTGCCTGTTACGGGCACCGCGCAAAGGCATGGGGCTCCCCCAAAGAGCCACGTGGGCCGTGTCCAAACGGGCTTGGATATCCTGGAGGCTGAGAAATTTGCTCCCCTTCGCGGCAAGCATGTCGGCCTGATCACCAATCACACCGGGGTCGATTTTCAAGGTCGCTCCACAATCGAAGCGCTCGCTCATGCGCCTGGCGTTCAACTCGTGGCGCTCTTCAGCCCTGAACACGGCATCGCCGGCCGCGCCGATGAAAATGTCGCCACCGCGAAAGATGCTCCCACGGGGCTTCCGATTTATAGCCTCTATGGGGAGCATCTGCGGCCCACCGACGACATGCTCAAGGGTATCGATGCACTGGTCTTCGACGTGCAGGATGCGGGTGTGCGCTTTTACACCTACACCACCACCATGGGCTACTGCATGGAAGAGGCTGTCAAACGCGGTATCGCGTTTTATGTGCTTGACCGGCCGAACCCCATCAACGGCCAAGTCGTCGAAGGGCCGCCGCTCGATCCCGATAAGACCAGTTTCGTCGCCTATTACCCCCTTCCCGTGCGGTATGCCCTGACCATCGGCGAACTCGCTCAATTCTTCAACGCCGAAAATCACGTCAATGCCGATTTGCACGTCATCAAAATGAAAAACTGGCACCGCAATTATTTTTTTGAGAGCACTAGCCTTCGCTGGATTCCTCCCTCGCCTAATCTTCGCACCCTAAAGGGATCCATCCTTTACCCAGGGCTGGAGATCCTTCAGAACGCCGGGGTTTCCGTCGGCCGAGGCACGCAAGCGCCCTTCGAGGAATTTGGCGCGCCCTGGATCAATGGCGAAGAAGTCGCCGTCGATCTGAATGCCAGGAATCTCCCCGGACTGCATTTTGCAAATCAGCCCTTCATTCCGGTGAGTGGCCTCTACGCTGGGCAGCGTTGCGGCGGCGTCGCTATCCGAGTCACCGATCGTGCCGCGGTTCGTTCCATGCGCATGGGCCTCGAAATTGCCGCGATCTTGCAGAAAAAATATCTAAACCATTTCGACACTTCAAAAGCTTTGTTGCTACTGGGCAACGAACAAACCGTTCACGATCTGCAAGCGGGTGTCCCACCGGAAAAAATCGTAGCCAGTTGGGCAGCGGATCTTGCCCAGTTTGACCAATTGCGCCGCAAGTATTTCCTGTATCAGTAAGCGCTTCCAACCTTCATCCCCGGCGCTCGAATCGCCGATTGCACTGTCTTTTGTGGTAAAGTCCGCAACATGCGCATCGTTTCTCTACTCCCCTCGGCCACTGAGCTGCTATTCGCCCTTGGCTTCGATGACGAAATCGTAGGCGTAAGCCACGAGTGCGATTTTCCTCCGCTAGCCAAGACAAAGACCTCCGTGGTTCGCTCGCGACTCCTGAAAGATGATTCTCCCGCCGAGATCGATCGCCTGGTTCGCGAGCATGTCGAACGCGGCGAATCCATCTACGCCGTGGACGCGCAACTCCTTCGCGAATTGGAACCGGATCTGGTCGTTACCCAGGATTTATGCCACGTCTGCGCAGCTACGGCCGATGAACTCGCCGCTGCCCTCACGCATCTTCCGTATCGCCCGCAAATACTTAGTCTGGACCCACACGATTTGGGGGATGTTTGGCGGGACATTTTGTGGCTCGGCGAAGCAACCGGCCGCCGTACCCGTGCTCAGGAACTCGTGGAGCACATCGGCGCGCACCTGGGACGCATTGATCTGGCGGTGAATTCCATTGCTAGGGGACGCCGCCCTCGCGTTGTCCTACTGGAATGGTTGCAGCCGCTCTACGTCGGCGGTCATTGGGTGCCGGAAATGATTGCCTTTGCCGGTGGAGTCGATGCTCTCGGAAAGCACAAGAAGCCTTCCTTCCAGGTTACGCTCGAAGAAATTGTGGCCGCGGCTCCGGATGCCATTTTCATCGCCCCGTGCGGATACGTTGCCGAACAGGCCCGCGACGAATATCTTTCCCTCACCTTTCCCGAACAATGGCACGCAATCTCCGCGGTTCGCGATGGCCACCTCTACGCTTTCGATGCCAATGGTTATGTTTCCCGGCCCGCCGGACGTCTCGTCACCGGTATCGAAGCCATGGCCAAGGCGCTATACCCTGCTTTGGAAGTTCGCCCGAAAGCCGAGTCCGCTTTCCTGCACATCCAGCAAGGCGCGCCGCACCGTCGAACCGCAACCGCGGGTTCTGCCGGACTCTAATTTCCAGTTTTTTGGTGACTCTTAAGCTTGTCCAGACTCCGCAGGTGCAAACTTTATCCAGTGCCGATAAAACGGCAGCCCGGCAAAAATCACGAGCAGCCCGAGGGTGGATCGCCCCGGCCGCTGCAGCCATAAATTGACCGTGAGCGCGAGGGCGCCCACCAGGAACAGGCCAGGTACCCAAGGGTAGCCCCAGCAACGATATGGGCGGTGAAGATCCGGCTCGGTCTTCCGCAGCCTGAATAACGCCACAACCGCGAGTCCATAAAAAATCCAGCCCGCAAAAATAAAGAGATTCGTCAGCTCTTCGAAGGTTCCCGTCAACGCCATCAAACTCGCAAGCACTCCCTGAAAAATCAGCGCCCGGCTGGGCGTCCGGTATTTCGGGTGAATCCCGTCCGCAATTTTGAAAAAGATTCCGTCGCGTGCCATCGCATATGGCACTCGCGCGCCGCTCAGGACCGAGGAATTCATCGATCCCAGCGCCGAAATCGCCATCGCCAACGTAATCCATGTCGCCGCGCCATACCCGACCACGCGCTCTACGACATCGGAAGCCACATGCGCTGAATTCGCAACGTCCTCAAATGGCAACACCTTCAGACACGCCGCGCTGAACAGAAGATAAACCACCGCGACGAACGCAACGCCGTCCACCAGCGCTCGTGGAAAGTTTCTCTGCGGGTCCTGTACCTCCGACCCCACCAGATTCAAGTCTTCCCAACCATCGTAAGCCCACAGAGCTGCCGCCAACGCCGCGAGAAATGCGCTAAATAAGCCGCCATTTATTGCCGAGGGCCACACGGGGTCCGCCGGGTGTGGTCCTCCGCTTGGCAGAAAGAAAGCCACGCCGATCACGATCGCCACGCTCATAATCTTGATGGCCGTCAGAAAAACCTGCACGCCCCCGCCTAGCCGCACCCCGAGATAATTCACGCCCGTCATCAACACCAGCCAGAAGACCGCCAGCGGTTGCGCCCAGGTGAAGACAAAATCGTATGGCCTGATCCATGCCGTTAGCCCCGGAATCGCAATGTGCACCGTGAAAATCGGGGTTGCCACCACGGGTAGAAAAAAACCAAGAAAGCGCATCATCCCGGCGGCGATGGAGGACGCCGAAGACGGACGCCCCACGATCGAATGCATCCAGCCGAACAGGAACCCCCACACTCTTCCCAATCCCCGCGTCAGGTAAGCGTATTCGCCACCTGCCTCGGGAATCGCAGCGCCAAGCTCCGCAAACGAAAGCGCTCCAAAAAGCGAAAGCACGGCGCCAACGACCCAAGCCGCAAAAACAACGGAGACGAAGCGGCCCTCGCGCGCCATTTCCGAGGGCTTCAGGAAAATGCCCGTGCCGATCATGGTTCCGACCACAATCGCGGCCGAGGCCCACGGACCAAGTCCCCGCACAAGCTCCAGTCGTTTCTCGGTCATAGGCCTCCGTGGCAATCACCGAAAATTGAGTGTAGCCCAACTTCCTCAGCCAACTTCCCTGGAAGTTGCATCCTGTTCCGGAAAAACGCGGCTCACCAGCGCGCCCACTGCAAACGTCACGCAAGATCCGATGAGCACATACCACGTGAACGCAATCTTGGAGTATGCAAGGACAAACAAGACGGCCGTCAGCCCGGAACACATTCCGACAAGGGAGCCCTTCGTACTCGCGCGCGAATCGAATGTCCCCAGAAGAAAAAGGCCCAGCAAACTGCCGAAGGGCAGGGAAGCCACCGTCAAAGCCGTCTCCAGCAGAGGCCCCCACTTCACGAGCCCCAGGAAAATTAACAGACCGCCCCACACCAGCGTCATTCGCCGCGAATATTTCAAAAAGTTTGCCGGATCAATTTTGCCGCCAAGCAAGGCCGACAAATCCAGCACACTGGAAGCTGCCAGCGAATTGAGCGAACCGCTGGCATTGGACATCGCCACCGCGAGAATGGAGGCAAGCAACAATCCCGCTAGCCCTGAAGGGACTTCCCGAACCAGATACAGCGGAAGGATGCGGTCCGTACGTTCTCCGGCCGCAAGCAACGGCGCATGCTGTGAAAAGACGGAGAGCAGCTCCCCAATGAGCAGGAAAACGGAGAATTGGAAAAGGACGATCACCCCGCTGGCAACCAACGCCTTTCCGCTGTCTTTCTGCGTTCGTGCCGCCAGCAAACGCTGCACAATTGTCTGATCCGTCCCATGAGTCGCCATAGTCAGAAACGCCCCGCCAATCAGCCCGGACCAGAACGTATACTTCGTCGTGAGATTCCACGAAAAATCCAGCAATTGCAGCTTGTTTCCGTTTGAGGCTGCGGCCTGTGTCACCTCATGCCATCCCCCCGGAATGCGATGCAGCAGCAGCCCAAAGACAAGCAAGCTCCCTGTGAAATAAAGAAGAAACTGCGCCACGTCCGTCCAGATCACTGCCTTCATCCCGCCTTCAAAGGTGTAAATCACCGTAAGGGCAATTACGATGAAAACTGCCAGCCGTTCCGATGTCCCGAGTGCCACGCTGACCACCAGAGCAATCGCGGCGATACGTACGCCTTCGGCAAGCGTCCGTGTCGCTAGGAACGTTACCGCGGCCACAGACCTCATCCGGCTGCCAAAGCGTTTTTCAATCACTGCATAAGCCGTCAGGTATTCCCCGCGAAAATACCCGGGCAGGAGAAAAATCATAATCAGGATTCGCCCGAGGAGATATCCGAAAACCAACTGCAGAAACGCGAGATTCCCGGAATACGCAATCGCCGGCGTGCCGATGATCGTCAGCGTGGACGTTTCCGTCGCCACAATCGAAAACGCCAGCGCCCACCATGGTGCGCTCTTTCCGCCCAGAAAATAGTCACGCACATCCTGTTGCCCCCGCCGAAAGTGCAATCCCAGGGCCGTCACCCCAAGCAAGTACGCAACGATGATCCCCTGATCGAGCAGATGAATATGCATGAGTATCGCGCCGCTTCGCAGCCGTCCCCGCGCGGCAGAGTGCGTCGAGGATATGTGCGGAAGCCGGGAGCGTCAAGGATCACTCCTGCATCTGAGTGGAAATTGCGCAACTTTTTCATCACCCAATTACTCTCGATTGCGCGAAACGCGCCCGGGTCGCGTATCCTTTGCCTATGCGCTACGTTCTGGGCTTGGATGGCGGCGGGACGAAAACCGACTGCGTCCTGATGGATGAGCATTGCGCCGTCTTGTCGCGGTCGACTGGTGGTCCGTCGAATCCCATGCGTGTGGGGTTTGGCAGCGCGCTTGCCGCGATTTGCGAAACTGGGCGCCACGCGGCTAAGAGTGCGAGGATTCCTCCCGAGGCAGTCAGCGCTATCTGTGCGGGCCTGGCCGGCACCGCCCAGCCTGACGCGGAAAGCAAGATGAAGCATCTTCTGGAAGAAGAATTTCCCGGCAAGCCGGTGCGCGTTTGCACCGATCTGGATTTGACACTCGCCGCGGCCGCCGAAGATGCCGCCATCGTCGTAGGCGCTGCCTTCGTCGCTGAGAAGGGGTCCGCGACCGCCGACTCGAGCAGTGCCGCCATCGACGCGGCCGACGGCGGCGGAACCAGTTCCGGCAATAAGAGTCGCCGCGCCTCCATGCTCGCGATTCAGGAGTTTGACCGCACCGCGGAAAATTCTGCCTTAGCCGCGCGCATTCTTCGAGAAATCAATTGCGCAACCTGGCAGGAATTTCAAAACCGCGCCGTCGCCCTCCCCGACGAAGTCTTTCCCAGAGTTTTTCCCGTGGTCGCACACGCCGCGGATAATGGGGATGCCGCTGCGCAGCAAATTCTTCAGCATGCCGCCTCCGATCTCGCCACACTCGTCAGCAGTCTCATGGAAAAATTGCGCCTCCAGGGCAAGAAATTTCTCCTCATCTGCAATGGCGGTATGCCGGGCCGTTCCGCTTTTCTTGATCAGCAACTCGGCGTGCGCCTTCACGAAGTCGCCCCGCAGGCTGAATTTGGAGCCTTGCTGATCACGCCTCCTGAGGCGGCCGCCCGCCTGGCTCTTCAGCTTCTGCAGCCTCAGGCGCAAGAAGGAATCTCCCATGGCGGAGTTTGAAAAAGAATCCCGGTTGGCGCGTACGGCCACGGGCGAAGCACTCAACGCCCTGCTCTATCACCCGGCCTGCCAGGTGCTCCTTGCGCTTCTTGAGAATCCTGCCTTTGATGAGCCCAAACTATGCCTTTTGCTTTCTCGCAAAGACTTGCCCCCTGAAATTCTCGAGGCGGTTGGGCAACGCAAGCAACTGCTGAAGAGTTACGCCGTGAAACGCGCGCTGCTCTTTCATCCCCGTGCGCCTCGTCTCATCGCACTGCGCCTGCTCAAAGACATTTACCTCATGGATCTGGTCCAGTTCTCGCTATCTTCGTGGGTTGCTCCGGAACTCAAGCGCCATGCGGAAGATCAGGTCGTTGCTCGCTTGCCGCAGCTTCCCCTGGGACAAAAAATTGCCCTCGCGCGTCGCGGGCCAACGCGCGTTGCGGGTGCGCTCGTTGCCGAAGGGCATCCGAAAGTTCTAGCTGTGGCCCTCAACAATCCGTTTCTGACGGAATCGCAAGTGCTCAAGGCATTGGCGCGCGAAAAGACACAACTGCGCGCCGTGCAAGCCATTGCAGCTCATCCGAAATGGTCGCAGACCTACAACGTCCGCCTGGCACTCGTCCGCAATTCTTCCGCGCCCCTGGCCACCGTGCTCGCCTTTCTGCCGCATCTGACGGTATCCGATCTTCGCGAACTCGCCGCCCCGGGCATCGTCCCGGAAAATCTTCGCAACTACCTGCATGCCGAAGTGCTGCGTCGCATGCGCGCCTCAAAAGCCGCCTTAAACAAAGACTCGACCTAAGAGCGACCTCTCGCGTGCTACTTGCGCAGTCGAAGGATCACGATCGCTCCCAGAAAGAAGAGCACGGCCGATACTGAAAAAGCCGCCTTGACCGAGACCGCCGACCATAAGAGGCCAACCAGTAAGCTTGATGAAAAATCTCCGACCGCATTCACCGCGGCCAGGGTGCCAAACGCCATGCCGTGCTGCTCTTTGGGAATCAGCTCCGCCGCCAGCGAATCTTCCAGCGCCTCTTCCGTCCCCACATAGAGCCCGGCGAGCGCAAACAGAATGCCTAACACCCACAGCGAGTGCGGCGAAGTGGTCAGCAGAATCGCCGTCACGCCCGCAAGCGCATACCCCGCCGCAAGGATCACCTTGCGATGAGGCACGTTGTCGCTGATCCACCCACTCAAGTACGCCGATCCGGCGTAAAAAACATTGTGCAGCGTATACAACCCCACGGCGAGGCTCGCGGCGCGCGCCATACCGTGCTGCGGTAAAAGCATTCGCGTCGCATAAAGAATCAGGAGGGTATGCGAAAAATCGCCAGCGCCAAATATGCCGACACCAAACAAAAATCGCCGAAACGTTCCTGGCAACGCGCGCAGCCCGCTAAAAAAAGACACTTGTTTGCGTGCAGCGATCGGCTTCTCCCGCACCAGCAGCCAGAAGCAGGCAACTGCAATTAGCCCCGGCAGCAATGTCCAGAGAAACACCGTTCGGTAGGAATGATTCATGACTTTCAGCAGCCACAATGCCGTCAGTGGCCCGCCGATCGCGCCCACCGTATCCATCAACCGCTCCAGGCCAAAGGCTCGCCCATACGCCGAAGGCGAAACATCCGCCGCGAGGAGAGCCTTCTTTGCCGGCGAGCGAACGCCGCGCCCCAGCCACGCCGCGGCCCGTCCGATCAGCAAGTGATACGCCTGCGTGGCAAACGCGAACGAAGCTGTAGCCAGCGCCGTAAACGCATAACCGAACACCGCAAGCGGCTTGCGGCGCTTCAAGTGATCCGTGTAGTGCCCGGCTCCCAACTTCGCGAAGCTCGACAGCCCATCCGCAAGGCCTTCAATCGCTCCAAGCCAAGCAGGGCCGGCTCCAATCGCCGCCAAAAATGCAGGCAACACGGCCGTCGCGATTTCATGGCTCCAATCGCTGAAAAGGCTCGTCAGCCCAACGCCCAACACGGTTCGGTTGAGCCAGTGCGAAGAAACTTCCGTCTTAGGGATAGCTTTGCCGGAATCCACGGGTGTCAGTGTACCGTCTCAGCGCGAGGCAGGTCTGTAGAGAATCACGCGCACCTTTTCGAGCGTAATCAGCCCGCCGTCCAGCATCTCGTCCATCCGGGGAAGAATCTGTTCGATGCGCTCCTGCGATTCTACGATTTCGAGAATGATAGGCAGATCCTGCGACAGCCGCAGAAGTTTGTCCGTGTGATACACGCTCGACGATCCGTAGCCCGCCACGCACCAGGCCCTGCAGTCCGTAACGCGCCAAAGTCCCGATGGCTCCGAACACCGCGATCAACACCCTTGGTTGTGGGCGAGACCTCGTCATCCTTCGGCGATCTGACAAGGAGCGCTAAGGACCTCAACCTAACCTTCACTACAAATCCAAGCTAACTTGATTTCCTCCGCGGATGTTGCTGGAACGCGACCGCTATGGCGTGATCCATCTCGCTCAACGGAGAAGTGAGCGTTTCCCCGTGACCGACGCTCAGCAAACTTGGTTTCAGCAGCGATCGAAGTTTCTCTGCGCTTTCCGCGGCGAGCGCCGTATTCCACAAGAACAAAGCCGGGAGAACGGAAATACAACGCTGAACACGCCGGCTGCCAGTAGGCCCGTTTGGGTCGTGAAGGAGTCCCCAGCAATCAGGGAATTATCTCGAAGATCGAAAAAGGCCATGCGCCCGGGTGTGTGACCAGGGCAATGGATCGCCTGAAGCGAGCCGGTGGTCTCAATGGGTCGACGCAACACTCAGCTCGAACCCGCCTTGCATTGAAATAAGGCTAAAATCGCTCGCTAGGTTAGATCAGCCGGAACGCTACTGGCTAGGTTTTTACCGAGTACAGCCAAACAGATCGGTTCTCCAGGGGAAGTATGGTCGGATCAACTGATTAGATGGTGTTGCATCGACCGGTTGAGCCGGCAAGCCAATTCGGTCACCGTCGCTTAACAGCTGCGTGGGCTTTGAATTCACGCGGGCAACCCAAACAGGTTCTATCCGGTCTCTCCCCATGTTCGAGGGAAAAATCGCCAGCCAAGAGCCTTGCTTCCCTGGTGCCGATTACCAACTCGATCTTTGGCAAACCATCTACAAGATCATCCACGGAACCAGCATGGTCAAAATGAGCATGAGTCAGAAGAATCTTGCGAATTGGCAAAGGAGCCTTACGGGCGCGCCAAGGATTGCTCTTGTGGTGCCAAACATATTTGTATCCACCAGCGTCAGGCCATCGTGTTCTTTCACTAGAAAACAATTGACCATCCCGAACCGCGTGAGTGGAAAGAGGTTTTTAGTCTCCTGAACAATTTTCATCATCAATTGCTATTTCGCCCAAGGTGCGCCGGGCGGCAATGCCGGCGAGGCTTTCACCACCACAATCTTCTCCAAGTGCCCGATATTCTCGCCCACCACCAGGTCCGCGCTGATGGTATCACCCGGCTTTACTGATGCGATCTGCTTTTCCTCTGCCACCTTGTAGTCCATCGTCATCGGGGCATTAAGCCAGGAATCTCCCCATGCTTTCCCGGATCATCTCTCTTGGCACCTCCACGGAAATCACTTCCCCCTGTATCGCGTAATGCTTCACCGGTGTCGCATAACAGCCCGCAATCCAGCAAGTCGTGGCGATGCAACAGCCACAATTGTCCTTTTCAAGGCCTCTCCTCAGTAGTGGAACCGGTAGCGCACCTGCACCGCCAGCATGCGCGGATCCGCATAGTGTGTGCCGCCAAACGTGTTGCTGGTATCCAACAGATACCGCTGGCTGGTGATATTCGTCCCCACAAAGCGCACCGTAAAGCTCTCGCCGAAATTTTTCCCGAGCGACAGATCCAGCGTGTAATAACTGGGCAGGTGACTAGGCCCGTTGCCATTCAGAAATCCCGAGCCGTAATTGATCGCCAGGCTCCCAAAACTCCGCCATGGCAGATCGCCCTCGACCCCGGCGGAAAGCGTATTTCGCTGATCGTGATCCAGATAGAAAAGCCCATCCGGCGGTGGCAAAAAATTCGTCAATCCGCCCGTCACCCCTCCCACTCCTTCCGCTTTCTGGTTCGAATACACCAGGTGCGCGTGATAATGGTGCAGCAACAGCGGGGAGCGCAACGTGGTTTCCAGCCCGCTGATCACCGCACCTTGAATCGTCAACGGCAGAAAAATATTCGAATTGGCCAGGACATCATGGTCAAATAAGTTTCTGGCCGAAGTATGAAAATAAGTCTCGTTGAAAGTCCACCCGCGAATGGGAATGGCGATCCCGTATTCCTCCTGAATGTCGCGCTCCCCATACAACGGCAGAAACGCACAGCCGTCACAACCGGAATTGCCGATCAACGATCCGGAAGCCGTGTCCAGGGGCGGGGCCTGATAATAATAAGAATAAGCCGCGCGGAGCACCCAGTGTAACCGCGGGATCTGAATGGCAGTGCCGATCCGCGGATCCGGCGAATTCTCCGTGATCTGCCCGCTGAAGTGCGTGAATCGCAGGCCGCCGCTCAACGTCAGCCAGGAAGCCGCCTTGAACTGATCCTCAACGAAAAGCGCTTCGAGATTCCCTGTAGGTTGCACCCTCTCGGTCGATACCAGGGAGAAAAACGAATTGTCCTGCTGCGCGAACGCATAAACTCCGGCGCGCACATTGTTCCTTTTGTTGATCCAGGAAACAGTCGCCTGTCCGCCCTCATAATTCGAGCCACGATTGTCTGCCGCAAAGGAGGCGCTACCGATCCCGCCGTCGTAAACCCCGCGATTGAAGTGATAAAACGGCGACAGCACGAACAACAGATTTGGGTTGATGGTCCGCACCCAGGTGCCAACCACGGCGATGTCTTGTTCCCTCTGACGGTCATTTACTCCTGCTACCTGCATTTCCGGATCATTCGGCACCTCGAAGTAGTCCAGGTGCACACCTGCATCGAAACGCAACTGGTCTCTCGTCGTCGGGTTATAGAGCAGGGAAGTGAATCCACCTCCCCCCATCGCCTGGTTGTGCAGGTTTTCCGTCGTTGGCGGCTCGAGTCCCCATTCCGTGCTGTTGCCGCTGATACTCGCGTAGTATGCAAATTTCTCCGTGTGATTCCCGAAACTCAACCAGTCGTCCGTCCCGTTGTAGCTGCCGTAGCTGGCAATAAGTTCGGCCTGCTTGTCTCGCTCAAAGCCGTTCTTTGGGGCTACATTGAAGACGCCGTAAATACGGTCGCCATATTCCGCGGCATAGCTCCCTGTCTCTGCCTGCAGGTAAGAAACGTCTTTGGGGTTGAATTGAGGGCCAACGTTTGAGGCAATATTGGTGTTCGGTATGGGCACGCCATCGATCGCCCAGGTCACCTGATGGCCGCCGCGCACGTGCAGTTGGTCGTGCACCATATACGAGCCCGGCACGAATTCGGTGACGATCTTGAAGCTGTTGCTGGCGTCCACCCCCGCATAGCGGGATATCTGGTGCTGATCAATAAATACGTCTCTGCGTGGCTCATCCGGGTTCAGATCCTCCGGCGAAGCTGTCACGGTCACTTTTTCTGCGGTCGACGCCACTACCATCGGGTAGTGCAGCACCGGTGCCGCGTCCGCGACCACAAGCAGCGTTTGCACTTGTTTCAGGAATCCTTGCGCCTCCACAGTCACAGTGTATTGGCCGAGCGGCACCGCCTGGAATTCGAAAACCCCCTCCGCGTTCGTATCCGCTTCCTGCTTGTAAGCCGAGTTGCTCGCCTGCAGCGTCGCGCGCGCTCCCGCAACCGGGCGATGTTGCGGATCGTGCACCACTCCGCGTACGCTGCCGAAAGCGGTGGCCAGCACCGCGTCGGCCGATACCAGAAAAATAACTGAAAGAATGACTCCTCGTCGAAGCATGAATAAAACTCTTGCGGCAAATCGCCGTGGCGGGCTCTCATGGCCCGGCAACGAATACAAGGAATGGGAGAATTACGCGACGGAGAGAACGCCTCGAGGAGGGGGTGAAGGAGGTTCAAACCAATGCGAAATAATCTTTGCCCGCGAAGCTGAAACCACAGTGGCAGACTCAAGCGGAAGGGAAATGACCGCCGGCTCCGGCAGCAGGAACATCACCGCTGCGACAAAGGAATGGCTCTGGTCCTGGCAGCAGGACATCCGGCAGGCCATGAGTCCAGTTGGATTCTCATGGCCGCATTCTATCGGAGCATTTTCTTTTGCGGCAGCCTGACTCTTCCCGGAATGCTTTCCGGCCGCATGTCCATGCACAGGGCACTCGTTCCGGTAGCAGCAGGCCATCTCACTCGCCTGCCACGCCGAAGCCCACAAGGGCGCCCAGAGCAAAACCACAGCCACCAGGCACAACCACCCTCCAATCATTCTTCGCGCAGTGCCGGGTCCTTGGAGCGATGACTTCATAGGTCGAGTCGCCAGAATACTCCAATTCTTGGTTCCCAGCTATGCCCTTGAAAACACGCATCAACCGCCAATTTGGTTGTTGTGGAAATCATTCACCTTTCTTGACTTAGTCTCGCGCCGGTTGCAAACTCCCGTTATGCCCCACATCTATATCCAGTTTGACTTCGCCAAAGACGAAGAGAAAGCTCAGCAGGCGCGCCACAAGCTCGAAGGTTGGAAGCAAGCCTTCCGCCTGGACAAGAAACTTCTCTATAAATTCGAGCGCATCGCCGCCAATTCTTCTGGCGATGGTTCCAAATCCGAGAATTCCGAAAAACCCGGAAAGGCAAAAGGGAAGAGCAAAACCAAGCCCGAGGAGCCTTCGCCTGCCTCCAACGAAACCGTGAAGTTATTCGTGCGTCTGGCCTTCTCCAGCCATGAAAAGCTCTCCGAGCAGCGTTGGGTCGAGCGTATCCCCTCGGAGGAGCCGTTTCAGGCCGCCTCCCCGGCTGTCGTAAAGGCCGGCGACGCAAAGTTTTCCGATATAGAGAAGCAGTTCGAGGATCTTTCGTAGTACCTGGGTTCCAGGGTTACTCATCCAATGTACCCGTATCAGCTTGCGTGGAGGTTCGGTATAATTAAGATTCGCGGCAAAAATTCTCCCAATCCAACACGAGGGCAGACCGAATGGCAGTACAAACTCGCGTCAAAGTAGCCAAGTTGGAAGCCCCAAAGTATCAGGGCCTCGATCGCGAAACCCTCATCCATCTTTACCGCACGATGTTCCTCTCGCGGCGCTTGGATGACCGGGAGATTCAGCTCAAGCGGCAAAACAAGATCTATTTCCAGATATCCAGCGCTGGCCACGAAGCGGTTACCGCCGCCGCCGGTCTTCTTTTGCGCCCCGGCGTGGACTGGATCTACTCCTATTATCGCGATCGAGCGCTGTGCCTGATGCTGGGTGTAACGCCACTGGAGACTCTTCTTCAAGCCGTCGGCGCGAAAGACGATCCAAGTTCGGGCGGTCGCCAAATGCCTTCCCATTGGGGCCACGCAAAATTCAATATCGTCAGCAAGTCTTCCTGCACCGGCACGCAGTACGTCCAGGCAGTCGGCGCCGCCGAAGCCACTCTGTATTACGAGCATCACCCGAAAGCCCTCTCGCAAGCCAAAAAAGCGCCACTCGGCGAGTTTGTCAATCACGAGCCCGAGGAAATTGTTTATGTCTCTTCCGGAGACGGCGCCACCAGCGAAGGTGAATTCTGGGAATCCCTGAACGTGGCCTGCGCCAAAAGACTTCCGATCTTTTATCTTGTCGAAGATAACGGCTACGCGATTTCCGTCCCCATCGAAGTGCAAACCGCGGGCGGCAGCATCTCCCGCCTGCTGAAGGGTTTTCCCGGCCTGCACCTCGCCGATTGCGACGGCACGGATCCTCTCGAAAGCTACGCCGTCTGCAAGGAAGCCATCCATTACGTTCGCGAGCGTCGTGGGCCCGGACTGGTTCACGCGCGCGTCACGCGTCCTTATTCGCATTCACTTTCCGACGACGAAAAGCTCTACAAGACGCCCGAGGAACGCGAAGCCGAAGCGCGCCGCGACCCTCTTTCCAAATTTTCCTTGTTCCTGATTCGCGAAGGCTTGATGGACCAGAAAGAAATCGAAGCCCTCGAAGCCCAGGTGGATCGAGAGGTCCGCGAAGCTGCCGACCAGGCCCTTGCCGCCGAGCCTCCTGAAGTTTCCTCCATCCCCCAATTCATCTATTCACCGGACATTGATCCGACCTCCGCCGCTTTCGCCGTCGAGCCGAAATTCCAGGCCGCTCCGAAAACCATGGTGGAAATGGTCGCCGCCACGCTGCAGGACGAAATGGCGCGCGACGAGCGCATCACCCTGTTCGGTGAAGACGTCGCCGATGTCAGCCGCGAAGACGCTCTCCGCGAAGTGAAAGGGAAGGGCGGCGTCTTCAAAGCCACCGCGGGCTTGCAGCGCAAGTACGGAGCCGACCGTGTCTTCAACGCGCCTCTCGCCGAAGCCAGCATTGTCGGCCGTGCTATCGGTATGGCCACGCGCGGCCTGAAACCGGTTGCAGAAATCCAGTTCTTCGACTACATCTGGCCCGCCATGATGCAGATTCGTGACGAACTCTGCGTTCTTCGCTGGCGCAGCAGCGGCCATTTCAAATGCCCTTCGGTGATCCGCGTCGCCATCGGCGGCTATCTCACCGGAGGCGCTGTCTATCACAGCCAGAGTGGCGAATCGATCTTCACGCATTGCCCCGGACTGCGCGTGGTCATGCCTTCCACCGCGCTCGACGTCGCAGGACTCCTCCGCACCGCCATTCGCTGCGATGACCCGGTGATGTTCCTTGAGCACAAACATCTCTACCGCCAGCCCTACAATCGTTCCGAATACCCCGGTCCGGATTTCACCATTCCCTTCGGTAAGGCGCGGCTCGTCAAGGAAGGCACCCAGGTTGGCATCATCACCTATGGAGCTGTTGTTCATCGCGCCGAAGTCGCTGCCGCCGTCCTCGAGCGCGAAGGCGTCTCCGTCGAGATTCTCGACCTCCGCTCCCTCTCGCCTTACGATTGGGAAGCCATCGCCGCCACAGTTCGCAAGACTCACCGCGTTGTCGTTGCCTACGAAGACATGCTGAGCTGGGGCTATGGCGCTGAAATCGCCGCCCGCATCGCCGAAGAACTCTTCGAAGAACTCGACGCCCCGGTCAAGCGTGTCGCCGCCATGGACACCTTCTGCGCTTACCACCCTAAGCTGGAAGACGCCATCCTTCCTCAGACCGGCGACATCACTGGCGCCATCCACCACCTCCTCGAGTACTAAAACGCATCTCCCTCAAGGTCAGCCTTCTAGCCAGTTTTCCCGATCGGCGCGAAACATTTTGCCGCCGGTTTGCGTATTTCCATTTAGAATCAAGACTGTACCGCTCTGTGGGGGTGGCTTATGCTTTGTACCAATTGCCGGAAGGAAATCGCCGAAGGTTCCAAATTCTGCTACAACTGCGGCGCCAAGCAAGCTGGTTTTGAGTCCGCGGGTGCCCCAGCGGCTCCGAAACGCCTTATGCGTTCAAGCCGAGACAAGAAAATCGGCGGCGTTTGCGCCGGCTTGGCCGATTATTTCGACCTTGATCCGACTCTGGTCCGTGTTCTCTGGTTGCTCGCGGTCCTTTTCGCGGGCACCGGACTCCTTGTCTACGTCATTTTGTGGATCGTGCTGCCCGTGGCTCCGGCGTCGGTCTCCGTCGGCGTCCCAACCACCACGGCTCAGATTTGAAAGTCCTTACAATTCGTTCCCGCAGCGCATCCTTAACGCCGCGAAGCGAGAATTTCGGAAACCGCTGGCTCTATTCTCTGAGGTTCTCTATTCCTTACTTCTCTTCACCGCTCTTTTCTTCCCACCATCCCCAAGAATCAAGTGGTCTATGGAAATAACGCCCGCTCCGATGGTCGCCAGCGCGAAACAAGCCGCTCCCACCGCCAAAGGAAACTCATACTCTTTCACTGCCATAATTCCGTGCGTGCTGTGCACCTTCCAGATTGCCACTCCCATTTCGATCGCCAGCAGCAACGCCGTCGGCCTGGTGAACAGTCCCAAAGTCAAAACCAGTGCTCCAAACGTCTCCAGTATCCCCGAGAGCGACACGAAATAGGCCGGCAGCCCGTGTGCCACGAAAAACTCACGCATTCCTGGATTCGCGTGCACGAGCTTGGGATACCCGTGATACACAAAAATGAGCGCCAACACTACACGCAATACCAGCAATCCCAATGGCTGCAACCCGTTCAGAAACTTCATCCGCATTCCCCCCTGGGCTCACACCCTACTGGCCGTTTTTTCCACATTCCACGGCATTCGAAGCGCCCTGTGTCCCGTCGGCTACGGCGCTGTTTCAGGTACAATCATTGCGTCGTTTGCGTGGGTCCAAAAAGCCGGTCGCGCGGTCGTCATCCGTCCACGGCCTTGTCCTACTCAAAAAACGGGAAAAAATGAAGTACATCGACCTTTCGAGAAAAATCATTCGCGCTGCGCGCGCTGTCGGGCCCACGTTCGGGGATGGCGCATGAAACGGAAACTGCTCGTTGCCATCCCCCTTCTTTGTCTCGTCGCTCTGCTAGCCTGGTTTTTCCACCCGAAACGCGAATCGCTCGGCGATGCCTATATCAGCGAGCGGAGCGTCACGCTCTGGAGCGGCGTCGCGCAGGTTCGCGAGCAACTTGGTGTGCTCCTCTATGGCGACCATGTCGAAGTCTTGGCCCGCCGCAACGATAACGTCAAGGTCCGCACCACTTCCGGCGTGACCGGCTGGATCGATTCGCGCTACTTGATGGAGCCGAACCTCTGGCAGCGCAGCGCCAAACTCATGGATCAGACCAAGTCCATGCCCGTCCAGGCCCACGGCCGCACCAAGGTGCCCACCAATCTCCGTGTTCAGCCGGGCCGCAATGAGCCGCGTCTCTATCAGTTCAGCCGTGGCGCTCCAGTCGAGATTGTTGGGCGCACCACCGCCGATTGGGTCCAGGTTTCCGACGAAAAGGAATCTTCCGTGGATGAAGAACCAGCCAAGAAAGAAGACTGGTTCCTGGTTCGCGGCGTGGCCACGCGGCCTCCCGGCGAAGGCGCCATTCGCAATTCCGCCATTACCACCACTACGCAACCTGGTGATCAGACCACTCCCGTCGCCGGTTGGGTCGTCGCGCGCTTTATTTCTCTGGATCTGCCCGACGCGGTGCGCGAAGGAACCAACTCCGCCAATATCCGTCCCATCGCCTGGTTTGAACTCAATCGCGTCAGTGATCCCGGCGGCGATCATCCCCAATATCTGGTCGCGGGCACACACAGTCCCGAAGGTTCACCCTGTGACTTTACGACTCTGCGTGTCTTTACATGGAGTCCCAAAAAATCGCGCTACGAAACGGCCTACATCGAAAACAATCTTTGTGGCGCCCTCCCCATTCGAGTCGGCAAAGGCCCCAAGGGCGAACCCGAGTTTCGCTTCCACGTGATGGACGCCGCAAAAGAACAGCGCGTTTACCACCTCATCCAGACCGTCGTCCGCCGCGTCCGCGAAGAACCCACCGCGAAAAAATCCTCCGCCCACCGATAGTGTGTTGACTCTCTTGGCTCCTGCGCAGACACTCTTGTCTGTGCTCTTGGGGTTGTCCGATCCTCTGCCTGGCTACTGGATGACGCCCTTAAGGGAGATCCATTGTTTTTCAACCGACTGGATTTCCTCGACGAGCGCGAGGTCCTCCGGTTGTGGAAGCATTTCCTTCAGATGTTCTTCATATTCGCGTTCGTTGAGCAATTCCCCGGTGACGCTGTACGGTTTGCGCGCGTGTTCGCCGATGTAGCGATTGAATTTGACGTCGGGAACATAAAGGAGCGGCTGGCCGTCCGGCACATTCTTGTTGATCATTTCGACGAGCTTGAGGCATTCCTGGCGATATAGTTCGCGGCTGTGCTCATTCATGCGCTCCAGGTTGGCTTCGGCTTTGGCGGTAGGCTCGTCGTAGCGGCCTTTCAGTCCCCAGACGTAAAACCAGTGAGCCGAGCTGGAGCGGTCGACGCCGAAGAGGTCGAGGCTGACGGGAATCCATTTGTTGATGTATTTCTGAATGATCGTAAGCGGAACCACGCCAGCTTTGACAATGCGCTTGATGCCGTCCTGGCCGGTGCCGAGGTGGAAAGACTCTTCCTTGAGCATGGGAATCATGGATTGCGCGAGGGGCGCAAAGCCGGAGTAGCTGAGCATGGTGAGCTGGTATTTGCCGTCCCGATCCACGAAATCGGTGTAGACGAAGAAGTCCAGCCAGTTATTGACGTCCTGATTGAAGGCGCCGAGGAGACGCTTCTGGTCGAAGGCGCGGCGCTCGAGCATTTTCTGCGCTTCGACGCGGCCGCTATAACCGAAGTGATTCATCAGGAGATGGCACATCTGCCAGCCGTGGCGCATTTCTTCGGTGACAACGCGGCAAAGCGACTGACGATCATGCTCGCTGGGAGCGGTTTCAAACAGGCGGCGCTGCTGCTCAACGGAAGCGAATTCCGTGTCGCCCTGGTAGACGATCAGGTTGAGCAGGGCGTCGCGCATGCGCTGGTCGGGAATATTGACGACCTTTTCCCACTTGGGACGGCCTTTGTACGCGCCGAATTCGACTTCGTTGGAGCGGGTGGGGCCGAATTTGGCCTCAAATTGATAGTTGGTGATTTCCGGATAGTCCACACCGATGTCTTTCTGCCAGACACGGAAAAGATCGACCCAGTCATCAAACGTGGACAAGCGTGTTGCGGGCATGAATGATTGCCTCCTTGCGGTCAACCACAATTCCGATCATTTTCAAGTCCAATTAATCTCCAAACTTCAGCGGCCTTGAAATTTTGGGGCGCGCTTCTCCAGAAAGGCTCGGATGCCTTCCTGGCAATCCTGGGAATGAAAGCATTTGACCTGGTGTTCCACTTCCTTTTCGAGCGCGGTGACTAAAGCCTTTTCGTGCGCACCGAAGAGGGTATGCTTCACGGCGCGAATGGCGACTTGCGGGCCGCTGGCAATCTTTTCGGCATAAGCGCGGACTTCCGCTTCCAGGCGATCCGCGGGAACAACAACATTGACGAGGCCCAGGCGAAGCGCGGTTTTCGCCTCAATCATTTCGCCGGCGTAAAACATCTCCGCGGCGATCGAGGGGCCCACGAGTTCGGGAAGGAAAAATGTGCCGCCGTAATCGGGAAAGAGCCCGACCTTGGCGAAATTCTGCCCGAGAACAGCCTCTTCCGCTGCAATGCGAATGTCCGCCGCAAGGGCGAGGTTCATGCCTGCACCGGCGGCGGGACCGTTGACAGCGGCGATGACCGGTTGCGGCATGGTGCGCATCTTGAGCACCGCTTGCATGCCGGAACGAAGGATTGGCGCAAGTTCGGTTTCGTCGCCGCGCTCGCGGCCTTTGCCAATAGCGCCCAGATCACCACCTGCGCAGAAGGCTCGCCCGGCACCGGTGAAAATGACCACGTGGATGGAATGATCATTTGCGATGCGCGTCAGAGCTACGTTAATGGCGGTGGAAAGCTCGTTGTTCAGCGCGTTGAGGCGGTCAGGGCGATTCATCACCAGTGTAATGATGGAACCTTGCCTCGACTCGAGAAGAACCGGAGCGGCGGAAGCGGTCTGCGGGGCGTTGCTCATGAAGGAAATCCTTTCTCTCGCGTCGCAACTAACTAGGATGCGACTCGCGCGCCTTTTCGGTGCGCTCGACAAGCTGGGCGAGCTTGCGAAAATGCTTCAGGCGGTCGCTCTTGCCACGGGCGTTCTGCCCGCTGGTGGAAGGAAGAACATAAACCTGCGCGCCGTACAGATTTTCCTTTTGCAGGCCGTACGCGCACTTGCGTTGCGAGAACTGCTCGTAGGTGGACTTGCCGTTGAAGGCCACGACACGGGGAGTGAACTCGCCCAGTTTTTGGGAAAGGACGATGCGGCCTTCGGCAAAGTCTTGGCGTGTGAGTTCCTCGACACCCTTGGTGGGGCGCTTGACGAGGTCGGTAAGGCCAATGCCGAATTCGATGATGCGGCGGTCGTCAGGATAATCGAACGGCTCAGGCACGACGCCGGATTCGTAGAGCGTCGACCAAAACTGATTGCCGCGCCCAGCATAGTAATGGCCGGCGCGTACGGAGGATTCGCTGGGATTGCAACCAACGATTACGAGCTTCATGCCTTTGCGGAGGTAGTCGGGGAGCGTTTTCATTCGGGTTTCACTCGAGTTCGCTCGTTAGAGTTTACTTCCCTTTGAAATCCGCGGCACGCTTTTCGACATAGGCCGCAAGCCCTTCCTTGGCGTCTTCGCTCGTGAAGAGGAGTTGCTGCAGTTCGCGTTCGAGACCGAGCGCTTCGGCGAAGGGGATTTCCGAGCCCGTAACGACGGAACGCTTGATGCGACCGACCGCGCGGGAAGCCTTGTTGGGCGGACAGAATTGTTTGGCGTAGGCCATGACATCATCCCAGAATGTTTCTTTTTCATAGACGTACTGGATGAGGCCCATTTCCAGCGCTTCTTCAAAGCTGAACGTGCGGCCCGTGACCATGAGTTCGAGCGAGCGCGCGGCGCCAACTGCGCGCGCGAAGCGCTGCGTGCCGCCTGTGCCGGGAAGCACGCCAAGATTCACTTCAGGTAGGCCGATTTTGCCGCCTTCTTTCTTGGCGATGCGGATATCGCAGGCGAGAGCGATTTCCAGGCCTCCGCCAACAGTGTGGCCATTCAGGGCGGCGATAACGAGCTTGGGAGTTTGCTCCAAACGACAAAGCGTTTCGTTGGCGTGGAGGCAGAAGTAATACTTGAATTGCGGGTCGGCCTTGGCGAGCATAGGGATGCTCGCGCCCGCGGAGAAGAATTTTTCGCCGGCGCCGCGAATCACGATGACGTGGACGGCCTCGTTCATGCGCGCCTTGAGGATGGCGGAGTCGAGTTGCTGCATCATGTCGTAGGTGTAGGTGTTCGCGGGTGGGTCGTCCATTTCAAAGATCGCGACACCCTGTTCAACGCGATACTTCACGAGTTCTTTTGTCGCGATACTGGTTGTCGTCGCCATAGTGTTCCTCTCCTGCTTTCTCTCCGTCGTAAAATTCTAAAAATACTCCCCGTGTCTGATCTCTGTATTTAAGCCGAGTTAACGGCGCGAGTGTTGGACACAGACAAGTCCTTCGTGTCCGTGTTCGCGGACAGAACACCGTGGAGGAAAATACCAACGATGGCATCGGTGAGTTCCTCCGCGTCCGGATCAACCTCCGGCCTGTACCATTTGTAGACCCAATTCATCATGCCGAAAAGGCTAAGAACGGCGACGCGAGGATGCAAACCCGAATGCAGGCCCTCGGAGGCGACGGCATCGAAGATTTCGCGGGCCAGGTTGTAGTAGCGGCGCTTGATGGCCGCGATGTCCTTGCGAAAAGGCTCGTCGAGAGCCTCTTCCTCATGGGACAACACCTTCATTTCGTTGGGGTGGGAAAGGAAATACTCTACGTGGTTCTGTACGAGAATGCGCAGGCGAGTTTGCGGATTTGCCACCCCCCGCAGTTTCCCGAGCAAGCGCTCAACTACTACAGTAAAGGTATTATTTTGAATTAGATACAGCAATTTCTGCTTGCTCTCAAAGTAATAGTAGAGGCCGGAAAGAGAGACGCCCGTAGATCGGCTGATGTCCCGTATCGAGGCCCCCTCAAAGCCTCGCTGGGCGAAAACCTGAGCCGAATGGCGCAGGATATGAAGCAGCTTGGCTTCGGAGTCGCGCGGATTAGGGACAGGAGCGGCCATTGGTCTTGTCGAACGTTCGTTCGACAACTCTAGTAGCAGGCTCAATCGCTGTCAAGCGCAGGATGGCTTCGGCCGCGTCGTCCTGCGGACCGCAAATCGCTCACGGTTTCGCTGCGCTCTTGAGGGACATCTTCAGGTTCAAATTGCGGACCAGTCGATGGAGATAGTTGGGGTGGACACCTAATATCTTGGCCGCCTGGGTCACATTGCCGCCGCTTTGGTCAAAAGCGTGAACGATCATCTGCTTCTTCAGATTGAGAATGGCGTCGTGATACCTGGCGGGAGCGCTCGAGAGCGGCGCATCCGTTTCGACGAGAGTCTCGGGAAGGTCCTCGGAAAGGATGACGTCCGAGGCACCAATCACCACCGCGCGCTCAATCGCGTTTTCGAGTTCGCGAACGTTGCCCGGCCAATCATAGTGCGCCAGGCAGGCGCGCGCTTCGGGCGAGACTCCTCGGATCTTTCGGTTGCAGCGCGCGGAATAGCGGGAAACGAAATAGTCAGTCAGGATCGGAATATCTTCGGGATGCTCGCGGAGCGCTGGCATGGTGAAGGAAACGACATTCAAGCGGTAGAAAAGATCCAGGCGAAATCTTTCCTCCTTAACCGCTTTCTGTAAATCCTTGTTGGTGGCGGCGATGAAGCGTACGTTGAGCTTGATGGGATGAGTGCCTCCGACGCGGACGAACTCGCGCTCCTGAAGCACGCGCAGAAGCTTCGCCTGAAGGGCGTGAGGAAGTTCCGCTACTTCATCGAGAAAAACAGTGCCGCCCTCAGCGACTTCGAGCAGGCCTTTCTTCTGAGAGACCGCGCTGGTGAAGGCTCCGCGCTCGTGGCCGAAAAGCTCGCTTTCCAGCAGCGTCTCTGTGAGCGCGGCGCAGTTCAGCGCCACGAAAGCTTGGGCTTTCCGCGGACTGTTGAGATGGATGGCGGAGGCGGCTAGTTCCTTGCCTGTGCCACTCTCACCGAAGATGAGCGCCGTGGAATCACTGGGTGCAACGCGCTCGATGAATTGATAGACCTCAAGCATCCGCGGGCCTCGGCCGATCATGTCATGCTGGAGACTCGCTTCGGCGCGCAAGCGGAGGTTCTCACTCCCAAGCCGTTGAAACTGCCGCGCGTTCTCGATGGCTACGGCCGCGAGGCCGGCTACGGCAGAGAGCAGCTGCAGATCCTCGTCAGTGAAGGGTGTAGTTGCGTTGAGGGTTTCCAGATAAATCAGACCGAGCGACTGAGCCGGAGTAGCAAGAGGCACGCAGAGGCAGGACTTCGCGGGATTCGTGGGCGAAGACGCCGAAGAGTCCGCTGAAGACGCCGCAGAGCTGTCCAGAATGGAAATGCGCTCTTTTACGACACGCTGCACAAGGGCCCGGCTGACGTGGACCGGATGATCGGGCCCGGCGAAGCGGTCCCACGCGACTGGCGAAGAAAACTCTCCCGCTTGCGAATCCGCAAGCAGAACGGCGCCGCGCTCGGCGGGGATTACATCGAAGAGCATGCCGAGGAGCTGCCACTGCAGCGCGTCAACGTCCTGGAGAGAGCCAATCGCCGTGCTGATCTTAAGCAGAGTTGTGAGTGTGCGGGCCAGGCGCACGGCGGGGGGCAGAGAAGCGAGAGATTCAGGAGTGAGAAAAAGGAGATCTTCCTGTTTGCGTTGGAAGGCGGAGCCGCTAAGGCCAGCAGAATCGTCCAACTGCACCCCGCTACTTTGCGAAGCTGGAGTTGCCTCCGCGAGGAAAAGGAAGGAAGAGTCACCGATAGAGATCAAGTCGCCATGAGCGAGGACGCGTTGTTTGATGGGAATACCGTTGACGAAGGTGCCGGCGGGAGTATCGAGATCCTTGATGGTGAAACGACCGCCATCGGTGGAGATGTCGCAGTGCTGCGAAGCGACAGCTGGGTCGGCAAGAGAGATGTGATTCGATGGTTCGCTGCCGATGGACAAAGCGGAAGAGAGCGGAAAGAGGCTGTCTTTCAAGGGACCACTGATGGAGGCAAGTCTCGGATTCACGGCGCGGCTTCTATGTCGTCGAGCGAATCTGGGTTGAGGGCACGGTATTTTAACTCCACGGCCGTGGAGAAGTCATGCGAAAAGCCTATCCGAAAGGATAGAAGGGCTATCTAGGCGGTTTGACGACAAGATGAAGCCGAGATTGCGAAGCCCCCAGGCAAGGGATGGTGCCAATCCCATTCTTCTTCAATGGTTTGTGGCCATTGTAGGCCCGCTCCGTCACCGGGCGGAGGCAGCAAGCTCTTCTCGGGTCGAATTTCAATTGGTTCTGTTGTATCCGATGGATGAGCCTCTCTTGGACATTTCCGGATCTCGCGCGACGGCGAAAAATCGATTCACCCTTTATCTTATTGATTTCCCGGCAATTCGCGCCAAGCGTTTGCCGACAGATAAATTGCGTTGGAGTGGCAAGACCATTGCACTGTTCAAAAAACGCCTAGCGATGGAAAACGAAAGAGCGAGGTGGCGTATGAAATTCGCAAACGCAATTAAATGGCAGTTGGGACTGGTTGCCCTGGGAGCGTCACTGCTTCTGGCCAGTTCGAGTTATGCGCAACAAGAAATGGACCCGGCATTCTTTGAAACACCAGCGGCCTCCGCGGATGGAAACTTCAACGGCGTTCCGCAGACGAATGTGAACATGGCCGCGCTTGGGCAGGTTGAATATTCCGCATCCACGCCGGTCCTGGCCGCGAAGCCCACGCAATGGGGCGCGACGGAAGAGGCGAGCCTTACACCGGTTGACAACGCGGCGACATTTGCGATCATCGCGTTGCTCTTGCTTGTGGTGATTCGGGGGGTTCGCGAATCCGTGCGGACGAGCTCAAGGAAGATCTTCACGCGAGCTTCCGTAAACCAAGGCCTGCTTTCCACCGGCAGGCAACATGCAGTTACCACCTGACCCACGCCCAGCGACCGTTCCGGGAGCCGCGGTGCTGAGCTCCCGGAACGGTGACGGAAGAAACAGAGAATCGATATTGTCCAGTTAGTGAAGCAGGAAATTCAGAACCTACGAAAGCTGTGAACAAGGCCCGAGAGTTAACTCTCGGGCCCTTCCTTTTTGGTAAAACGGCAATTCTCTCCCGAGCTTGTTTTCCACGGCCAAAGCATACACCTTCATCGCCACGGCAAGATCCCAGGAGGCAATGCCGTTGGACTTGAAGAGGGTGATTTGCGTATCGCTGGTGCGTCCCGGCGCTCTGCCTGCCACAAGATCGGCGAGTTCGCGGACTTGCTCCCATTTTTGCGGCTGTTGCTCGAAGGGAAGGATCAAATCGCCCGCTTCCTGTCGGGATTGCGCGAGCGAATCCACGAAGATGAGGTTGGCTTTCGCGATCGCGGCATCGTCCAGTTCGCGTTTGTGCGCATGGTTTGCGCCGATGGCGTTCACGTGCAGGCCGGTCATCAAGTCCTTGCCGAGCAGGACGGGCTGCGAGGAGGTCGTTGCGGTGGAAACAACGTCAGCGGTTCTCGCAACAGCGGATGCCGATTCTCCGGGATAAACGGGAATGCCCAGGCGCTCTGACATTTCCTCGCAAAACTGAAAGCGTCGTTGAGGATCGCGGCTGTAGACATAGGCCGATTCGAGCAGCCGCACAGAATTGATGGCCTCGAGCTGTGTTTTGGCCTGGCCGCCGGTGCCGATGATGCCTGCAATACGTGCGGTTTTCTTGGCGAGATACTTCGTAGCGACCCCAGACGCGGCCCCCGTGCGTTGCTGCCCCATGAAATCCGCTTCGATGAGCGCGCTTAGCTCTCCTGTCGTGGTGTCAAAGAGGGAGACGAGAAAGCGCAACTGGCCCAAGACGAAGGTATATTGTTTCGTGGCCACGAAGCCGGCTTCGCGATCCAGGGCGGCCATGTGATGGAAGAATCCGCCGCCGGGAAGGTCAAAGCGGCGGCGCGGATGGACGGCGACCGCGCACTCGGCCTGTTTGCGTGAAATCTCTTCGACGGCCGTAACGGCCATCGGCATGGTCAGAAGTTGGCGGACTTCGGCTTCATTAATGTGCAGGGTCATTGGAGCGCTCGCCGGATAAATGTAGCACAGAAAGGCTGCGTGCGATGCGGTGGACCCCCTGGCGATTCGTGAGATATTCCGCTAATGCCGATATCCAGCACTGGAAGACTTATCGGGCTTGGCGAAGTCATCTACACGGATCAAGGAGATAATTGATCTCGCGGCTGGCCTTTGGCCCGTCCACTTTTGGTTCGGCAACCGGCGCAGGAGCTTCGATGAACGATCTCGAAATTACTCCCCGTGAAGTCAAGGACCGGCTCGACCGCGGCGAGATATTCTTTACTTGTGAATGTCCGCGAAGCCCAGGAGCACGCTTAGTGCCGCATCGAAGGCTCTGAGCTCATCCCGATGGGCACGATTCCCGAGAACCTCCAGAAACTCGACAGCGACGAAGACGGTATCTGCTACTGTCATCACGGCATGCGCAGCCTCGATGTCGCCAACTGGCTTCGTCACCAGAGCGTCAAGTCGGCCAAATCCCTGGCCGGCGGCATTGATCGCTGGCCCACGTCGACCCCAGGGTTCCCCGCTACTGATTTCCGAACTCCTCCGGACTTGACGCCGCCCCTTCCAATATTTGTCATTCTGAAGGCTGGCTCTTTTTGCCGATCTGAAGGATCTCAACGACTCCGATCCGCACCACGAAATGAGCGTGCTTTCTTTGTGTACCTCGAGACCTGTGCTATGAATCTACAGCGATTCCCAGGGAGATCCACATGGACGTAAAAACCATCGCCGTCATCGGCGCCGGCACCATGGGCCGCGGCATCGCTTACGCCGCCGTCCTCGGCGGTTACAACACCATTGTCGAAGACGTTTCGGATTCCATCGTTGCCAAAGCCCTCGCCTGGATTCGCGAAGCCTTCGACGAAGGTGTCCAGCGCGGTAAAGTCAAACCTGCCGCTCGTGACGCCGCCCTCTCCCGCTTGTCCACGTCCCACGTCGTTGACGAAGCCATCCGCGACGCCGAACTCATCATCGAAGCCGTCCCCGAAGAGCTCGAAATGAAGCTCGAGCTTTTCACCATCTTCGATAAGTTCGCCAAGCCCAACGCCATCTTTGCCAGCAACACTTCTTCTCTCTCCATCAGCGATTTCACGGACATCGTGCTGCATCGCGACCGTTGCGTAGGCATGCACTTCTTCAATCCCGTCCCCAAAATGCGCCTCGTCGAAATTGTCCGTACCATGCACACCTCCGACGAAACCGTCGCCACTTGCGTAGCCGTCGCCCAGTGCATGCAAAAGGAAGCCGTCATCGTAAACGAAGCCCCCGGCTTCATCACTTCCCGCATCAATGCACTCATCGGCAACGAAGCCTTCGCCATGCTCGAAGCCGGCGTCGCTTCCGCTCCCGACATCGATAAGGCCCTCAAGCTCGGCCTCAACCATCCCATGGGCCCATTTGAGATGGTCGATCTCGTCGGACTCGACGTGCGCCTCAAAATCCTCGAATATCTTTACTCCACCCTCGGCGAAAAATATCGCCCTAATCCGCTCCTCCGGCAATACGTCCAGGAAGGCCGCCTGGGCCGCAAGTCCGGCCGCGGCGTCTACGACTACACTCCCCACGAAAAATAGCTGTGAACTCTAGCGGCGGAAGTCGGGTTGAAAAGAATACGAGCTACGGTACGACTGAAATCGTGCCCTCCAAGTTCTGGCCAGAAAGCCTGCCCTACAGAATTGGTCTACAATAGGCGCACGTATGAGACCCCTCAGCGACCGCATTCTCATCCACCAGGGCGACATCACCGAAATGGACGTAGACGCCATCGTCAACGCCGCCAACAACGATCTCATCCTCGGCGGCGGTGTCGCCGGTGCCATTCACCGCAAGGGCGGCGACTCCATCCAGCGCGAATGCGACGAGATTGGCAGCATCCCAATCGGCTACGCGGCCATGACCGGCGGCGGCAAACTAAAGGCGCGCTATGTCATCCACGCTGCCAGCATGGGACTGGGTGGCCATCCCACCACGTCGAAATCCTTACGCACCTCCACCGCCCACTCTCTTCGCCTCGCCGCCGAACGCAACCTGAAATCCATCGCTTTTCCAGCCGTCGGCACCGGCGTTTCTGGCTTTCCACTCGATGAATGCGCCCAGATCATGCTCGGCGAGGCCATCCAGCACCTCCACGGCGAAACGTCGCTCGATACCATTCACTTCGTTCTTTTCGACGCTCGCGCCCGCGACGTCTTTCAATCCACCTGGGAAAAACTCCACAAAGCCAGTGGAGCCGCTTCCGCGTGACTCCCCTCGCTTCTCTCCTCGCCGAACGCATTCGCCGTTTCGGCCCCATCACCTTCGCCGAATACATGCGCGAATGCCTCTACCACCCCGTATATGGTTACTACAGCCAGCCCGAATCTTCGCGTTTCGCCGACTACTACACCAGTCCCGACGTTCATCCTATCTTCGGCCGCTTGCTCGCGCGCCAATTCGCCGAAATGTGGGAACAGCTCGATCGCCCCGCCGAATTCTTGTTGGTGGAAGCTGCCGCGGGTGTTGGCCGCCTGGCGAATCATATTCTCGAATTCGCCGAATCGCGACTGCCGGATTTTTACAACGTGCTGCGTTACGTCGCCGTCGAGCGTTCTCCCGCCCGTTGCGATCAACTCGCCTCGCGCCTCGCGCGCTTTGTCAAGGAAAGGAAGTGCCAGCCCTCTATCGACATTCCCAAAGAAGTTCCCGCCGGCTGCGTCTTCTCGAACGAACTTCTCGACGCTCTTCCCGTCCACCGTGTCGTGCAACAAGGAGGCCGGCTACAAGAAATCTTTGTCATCAACGATGGCGCCGGCTTTTCCGAAATTGCCCAACCGCTTTCCACCTGTGCCATCACCGACTATTTCACGGCGCTGGGCGTCCGTGTAGGTTCGTCCGACACTTGTCCCGACCCGGTCGGGAGACTCGGCCACCCGGAGTCCACGGCGAGCCCCCGCACGATCACTTTCCACGAATCCCAGCACGCCGAAGCTTCTCTCGAAGCGTGCGACTGGATCAGTGAGGTCGCCCGCCGTCTCCAGCGAGGCTTTGTCCTTACCATTGATTATGGCCATGAAGCCGCCGACCTCTCCGACGCCCACCGCATGGCCGGCACCGTACTCGCCTACGCCAAACACCAGGCCAACGAGGATTTCTACGCCGCTCCCGGCGAGCAGGACCTCACTGCCCACATCAATTTCACGGCCCTACGACTCTGGGGCCAGCGCCACGGCCTCGAAACACTAGGCCTTGTTTCCCAAACCCAGTTTCTTCTCGCTCTGGGACAGGGCAATGAATTCGCCGATCTCTTCGACCCCGGTATCGATGAGACCGTCCGCGTCCGCGCCCGCCTCCACCTCAAAACCCTCATCTATCCCGAGGGCATCGGCGAACGCTTCCGGATCCTCCTCCAACAAAAATCCGTCCCCCAGGCCAAACTCACTGGCCTCTTGGGGTTGTAGGGCCCGAGCCTTTCCTCACCCCAGGTACCCGAAGAATTATCTTTACAAGTAATTAATACGATTAGACTCTTCTCTCGGGAATTACTGCCTCTGGTTCTTGCAATCGTGAAATATCCACCTTGGTCGTTTGGAGTAATCGCCTGCCTGTCAAATAGGAAAGAAGGAAACGCGAAAACTGTCCGACGTGTCATTCTGAACCCGCGTCTCTTGCAGGTGAAGGCTCTCAAGGTCAACAATGGGATCGGATTAAAACGTGTGCAACCCTAACTCTATTAGAATGGAAGTGATGGAAAACAAGCGACTTAATCTATCTTTAGAATGCACATCTTCCAAAAAAACAGGATACCCTTCTGATTAACACTAGTTCTCCCGCAACTTCTTCAGCATATCCACGGCGTTGCCATTCTTCGGATCCAGCTCCAGCG